>Ga0115851_100218_pt1 | contig 21992 bp, 11 predicted proteins | sample InSIn2gowninarea_FD_83865 | JGI IMG/M metagenome (GOLD analysis project Ga0115851, IMG submission 83865)
GGAAAAGGATTTGGTGGCTTAGGAGGAGTTAGAATTGTTAGGGAAGCCTTGTCTTGGGTTCCCTTCTTTTGGGCTATGCTCCCCTTGCTAGGGGAAGGCTCTTATTGAGGTTGTTGTGGAATTGAAGCAAAGCCAGTGGTAGGAACAACTAGTTGGACCGGGGTCAAAGTAGTGTAAGGCTTCAATTGATTAGGTGGAGTGTTTTCGAGGGGATCGATGTACGATACTTGGATCCATAAAGTAATATTGGGTAAATTCAACATAGTTATGAAAAGTGTGGAATAAAATCCAGGAGGTGGGAATAGGAAAATTAACTAATGAAAAGGATAATGTCCTGGAGGAACTACTCCACAATGGTTAAAGCCTGGGGGAATGGTTCTAGGTGGAAGTGGAGTAAGAGAGACACTAACAGAAGGAAGTGATCCTTAAGAAGTTGTACTAGCGAGCATGGTTGAGTTAGGAAAAACAAGTTGTGGAGGTGCATTATGCTGTGAGGGCATATGAGACCATTTGTGGGTGGCCCACGATGCTTGGAGCATGCAAACACTTGATGAGCTAGGCTCAAAATGAGAAGGTAGTGGGCAATAGTAAGTACCATGCATAGAGAAATATTTTTAGACTCCTAGAGAGACAAATGAGATAATATTATTGTTAGCACAGAAGAAATGTGTGACTTAGGTGAAGTCTGGGCTTTTGGATCGTAGTATGTCAACTAATCAATTGCGACGATCTTTCTGTTATGGGGAAATCACATATTATAGTGAACCATAGATGTGGGAACTAAAATTTCATAAGTATAACTACAACCTCAATAAGAGCCTTCCCCTAGCAAGGGGAGCATAGCCCAAAAGAAGGGAACCCAAGACAAGGCTTCCCTAACAATTCTAACTCCTCCTAAGCCACCAAATCCTTTTCCTCCTTGGGCTTTGAGTGATGTCATTAGTCATGCCACCAATAACTACCATGAACTCCCACATGTTAAGGATGTGGTCACTAATACCTTCCCTAATTATAACATTCTTGAGGTCCATGTCACCTTACCTTAGTTAGCTAAGAAGATTGACTCATTACCCAAAAACCATCCATGCAGTTTGTGTGATAACTATGGCCATTATTGACATCACTATCCTTGCGTTAAATACTTTTGTGATACACTTCAAGTGCTTCGCGAATTAGAGGCTACTCGTAATAAGGCCACCTCTGCTTTAACTGTGGATTCTGGTCCCACTCTTATAACGAAACATTTCATCTATCAAACACCCATTGTGATGCCTCCCCATGATATCGAGATAATAGATAGCTCCACTCCTATTATCTACGTATCTTCATCCATTAGATCAATGCCTTGGAACTCCCTAGATGTCTCCTCTTGTTATCTGTTGAACCTTCTTCAATGAACACCCCACTATCAACATCAGTAGACAATGACTAGTGATATGTATCCCAACCTTGACGATGCATATGTGAACCTTATCTCTCATGAAGATGCTTCAAGTTGATCTTCACCATCATGTGGTCTTTCTTGCTCTAGTTTTCCCATATTCCACTTTGATTAAGACATCATGGAAGATATGACCATCCCTAATTATCCTTGGGATAATATGCACCATCATGCGTACTTCCTTCCACAGAAAACTCATTGCCAATATATTGTGGAGTCCAAAGACTTCATCCATGGTGAGTTTGATCCATTCAATAACCCCTTACTTCGAATCACATACACATAGTGGCTATTACATTATCACTCAATGTTTGGGTAAGGGGACCTCTAGTTTTTCAGAGTCTAGGAGAAGCAATTCTCCCCAACCCTCCTAGTGCATCTGATAGTGTCGACTCTAGTACCATTATACTTCTCCATTTAGAAGAACCTCTAAAGTCTCATGTCACTCCAGATCACTCTTTGGATGATCCACTTATTCATCTCTCCATCTTACCTCAAAAAACTAGTCCCTTAGACATTTTTGTTATTCACCCTCCATATTTTCTAAGTGAACATCAATTCATTATATTTTAAAACACTCTTTCGTATAGTTATAACATGTATGCAAACCTACAAATTCAATCCATTTGTTTCATATATAGAATGTCAAACAAGATTGGTAATCCACTATTTTCTTTCTATAACTATATCTATCTACTCTTCCAACAAGAAGACATCCACAAAAAAATGGTGAACCACATCATCTAAATTCTTTTGGAGTACAGTACTCTAAATGCATTTTGTATGCCCATAACATACTTGATATACCCATACAAAACTAGGAGGAACATATACCCCTTCATCTCCTCATTATCCTTTAGAGGATCTCGTGCTAGTTGTGTACATATTCTTGATTCCTTTATCCAAGTATTTGGAACACAATGGCACTCCACAAACTCCTCCTGCTAGGGGGCATCATTCCAACCATTTCATACCAGATTAGTCCCCTCCATCAAATATGTTGGGGGGAAGTATCTCATGTTTTGGGGCATGATGGATCTCCCTAGCCACCTTTTCACTTAATTCACATGAGTCTTAGCCTAGAACCCAATGAACTTGGTATGGTCAATTATCCCCTCATTCCATGGATAGTTTTCCTACCGTCCTCTCTGACAAGCTAGATGCACATCACATATTGTAGATATTTGATAGAAAATCTTCAAATATTCTACTCTTTGTGATGACAACTTCACCACTTGGTCCCCATGTTTGAATTGATGGGAAGGGATGATTATAGGCCTCCTATAATAGTTAACTCCGTGATCTTTTATTTCCTTAATTCTTCATTAGGAACCATTCTTCCAAGAAGCATTAAGACCATCTTTAGATGAGTAAGGCTATGTACATAAAAGTTGCAGATCCTACTTTTGATGGTTGGTTTTTCCACTATGATATCCATAAGATTTAGGGCCTTCTCCTCTCCAAATTCTCCATAGATCGCTACGCAAATGAATTGGCTTTGGAGGCAAAAAGCCCATTTTATAAGAAAAACCCTAGTATTCCATCATGCATTGCAGCCAAGCCATAGCTCCATTTTCCAAACCGTTAGTACCATTAGAAATATCTCGTCAATTTCTATAATGGGTCTCTCTTTGTTTTTGGTAATTTACAACTTCACTGAGAAGCCATTTTTTCCACGAGGTTTCACTTTGCCACCTCTTAAAACTGAATCTCTTCATTTGAGACACACGTACTCTAATACCACTTTACCTCTACACTAGTTAAATCGCATGTCAATTTTATTCAGGAGTAACCACCATTTACTCATGTTTTCATTGTCCCCTCCAAGCCTCTCCCATGTGGTAGCATCACCAAGTCACTCTTGTTCAGAGCATCTGAGATGTCTCACCCTTGTATATACGGAGTCTATTCCAAGTCTCCTTGATTCCTGTTACAATTTTTCATTTTTTGTCATGTCATATTTATCCCACTTTACTCTTTTTGGTGTCTAGTTCTTCTATTTGGTCTTTATTGAACCCGCATTCGAGTCATTGACCATCCCCTATGGAATTGAGTAAATTACTGCTAGTTCAACCATTTTTATTATTCCCTAACAAGGGAAATCTTCAATCCACCACTCATCTTGTTTCCTTCCAACATCATCCTTGGTTTCAGTCGATAAGTCACTCTATTAGGTTCCCTTGTGCCTTTTTTGAGGATTCTTCATTGCCTTAACTGTCGTGGGCTCTCTTCTATTGATATCAGCACATTTATTCTAGAGGAGTAGTCTAGAGGGAAGTGTACCTTGGTTCCAGCATCGATCTTTATTCGGTGCCTCAAATCATGAAGAGGGACTCATTATTTCCCTTTGACTTGGTTGTTTCTCAGGTGCTCAACATCAACTCCTTATCACACAATTCAGATTCATACTCTTAATGGTTACGTGATCTAAATGATTGTCCCAATGATTCCTAGATTAGTGTGAGATGTTTCAGACCTCATGAGTGTGTGCCCGTTCAAGTAGCCCCCCAAATTCTCGAATGACCTCAGATGTTGATCAAACCTTTGAGGAATTTTCATAGATTTGATGGGTTCGGTTTCTGCATCTTAAAGCATCCATAACATGCATGTATCCTTCAGATTATCCATTCATATCTTTAGATCCCTTTCCTATTCAACAAACATTCCTTGGTTGTGATCGCCCCCCCCCCCATGTTAGCATGAGACACATTATGTCTCATGTACTAAGATGTTATTATATTTAGTCTTGTCCTATGTTTTTCAAGGTGCATTATATATATGGAATCCACTGTATTATTTCCTAGCCCATAGATGTCGGTGTATCATGTATTAGCCCCACATTTCTTGTCTCACCATTATTATTTGTAAACAACTATCTCAATAGGTATGAGTATGCTTCCCCCTGCCTCATTTGAGATTATGTACTCCCACATAAAAGGACACCTCAACAAGTTTTATGGGTCTCACTCCCTCCATTATTTATCTATCCTTGACATGCTTTAATTCTCTTTTTCTCTCACTCCCCCTTTGTTTTCTCTTGGAAGTATAATCTACATTGTATTCAAGTCATATGATTTTCTCCTAACACTCATACGTGTGGGGGAAATCTATTATCACCAAAAAATGATCACCTAGCCATTGTTACCTAGGTGGATTGAAATACATCATGTAAATTTAATTTTACCACAGTAAAATCACTTTCACTATGGAAAATAATCTAGTAAACCACTTTTACTAAATTATTTTCTCATTTAAATAAAAAAACCCATGAGAATAATTAGATAAATCACTATTTATTTAATTTTCTCTAGGAATGGTTATTCATTCATTATTTAATAATTATTCCTTATCACATTTGACAAAATCCCCTAGGAATATTTAAATAAATAAATATTTATTTAAATTTCCTTATTTCTATTATTATAATAATTATTAAATCACTACTTAATAATTATTTCAATTTCACACATTTCTTATTTCTTGAAAAATAATTAATAAATTATTTTATTTGTTAATTATTTCTAAATAAAGGTATTTAACCATTTTAAATACCTTTTCCTTCTTTAATAAATATAATAAAGCATTCCAAGTAGTTAGATCTGAATTTGGTTAATAATATTTTATTATTCTCAAATTTCAAGATTAACTCTATACTTTTCTATGAAAAGGAGGGTTTTTCATTCATTCGTCACCATGATCATAATCATTGTCAACATTATCATCATTTTCCTTGAGCTCCGATTTTGAGTTCTCCACTTTTGTTTGGGTATTTTGTTGGCATTATGGTACAGGTTTGGAGCTATGGCATAGGTGTTGTCCTTGATGGAAACTCTGTCTGGTGATAGATCACAATTTAGGATTTCAGAATGAAGGAAAAATCATATACGCAAGCTCAGCTAGACAAAGTCGTGTATACACGTGGGTTGGATGTTTTGAAGGCGCGTATGCGTATTCATGCACTTTCATTTAAGAGAAAGCGGGTATATGTTGGAAAAATTACCCTTGGTCCATGGCAGTTAGTCCTTGGTAATTGAACCTATGGTTTTGGACCGTGGTATTGAGAAAGGCCTAAGACCATAAAAGGAGGAAGGAGATCATTTGGAAAGGCGTCTTTGGAATCAATTGAATATCTAATGGGTGCTAGATCTGAAACATTTTGTGATTGGGGTTATGTGCAGATCTGGATCTGAATAAAGGAAGAACCTAAGCGCATAAAGAAGGATAAGATCTATTGATGGGTGATAATCTTTAAGGCTTGAATGATAGTATATCTGTATGATCTTGATCTGGTCTGTAAGGAGCATGCTTGATCTATAAATCTGATAATCTGGGTTAACTTATGTTTAATTGTTTGAAAGAGTATATTACCCTTTTTAGATCTGTATGCAGGTTTAGTGAAGAGCAAGTGCATATACACGTAGGTTCAGCAAAGGAAAACTACATATACGTAGGTTGCTCCAAATACAGGAGCCTATACACGCAGGTTTCAGGTTGTGTAAGTAGCATATACGTATTTTATTGTGATATAGCTACCTATGGTTGTTGCTACAGTGTTTTGGGTTCAGAATCTAGTATTTGGTTACTGTTATTGTGTTCTAGGTATAGCTATCAGAGAAGTGATTATTGTGAATAAGTGTTGTTCGGTGGAAATGAGTTTGGTTGAAGTAGAAATCTTGATGATTGATTGATGTTCATGAATCCAATCTGAAAATTTATGAAACGTGGTCCCTGGAAGAAAGAGAAGGTTGTAGCCTTCTGTAGGCCAGCACCTACGCACTAGTATCTTGGCTAGTGCAAGAGCTAAGGGGGTTGTAGCTCCCTTCCAAGAGAAGTTGGAGAAAGAGAGAGAGCTGTAGCTTTCTGCAGGTTGTAGCCTGCATACTGGTAAAGGACTGCACCAGTACATTGTAAAAGAAGTTTCTAATTAAAGAAAGATAGATACGTATTGCAGCAGGTGATTTTCACCCACATTGGGTTTCCACCTTATATCTTGTGTTCTTGTGTGGGATTGTCTTTTTTCTCTATTTTACTATTTCTGGTTATTGGTTATTTGATTCTAAAACACAAATTAATAATCAACATCAAAAAGATAAATTAAATTAAAAGTTTTCATTGTATACGCGGGTCTCCTTCTGCATAATTGCGTATATACGCAGGTATAATTAGATGAAGTAGCGTATATCGTTTGATTTTACAAAAGGATTAATTCTATTGATAATACTGATTCACCCCCCTCTCAGTATTATTTCGAACAGGTTGAAGCTATCATTAATCTACCTCTTCCTTCAACTCTTCGCCAACTGCAATGTTTGCAAGGGAAAGAAAACTTTTTATGTCCTTTCATTCCTAACTACACCTAGATAATGAAAGGTTTTACTAGGTTGTTAAAACAAAATATTCCATTCTTTTGGGATGAGATCAATGATCGATCTTTTGATGCACTCAAACACGCGTTGACTTATGCACCATTACTGCATCTTCCCAATTACAACCAGGATTACCTTTTGTACCTCGCCGCTTCTCATTCCACCGTTGGGATGGTTTTTGTTTAGGAAGATGAATTCAACAATGAACATGTGATTTACTATCTTAGTTGAACTTTTCATTCAACTAAGCTTAAATATTCGCATGTGGAGAAATTGGCCTTGGCAACTATTCAAGCTGTCCAAAGATTTCACCACTACATCTTATTATGCAAAACCATGGTAATTTTTTACTGTAACCCTATGATGTATATCTTGACTAAACAATTGCTAAGGGGCAAGTATTCGAAATGGATAGTTATCCTGTAGGAATTTGACTTGGAATTTGAAAAATCCAAGGCAAAGAAACCTTTGGTTTTTGCCAAACTAATGTGTGATTTCCCACGTACTGATACTAAAACTGTGGAAAAAGAGCCCATTGCGGATGAATCCTTGTTTCTTATCAATATTCTTCATCCTTGGTATGGAGATATTATTGTTTATCTTCAAACCCAATATTTTGAGCCTGAAATCTCATGATCTCAGCGACGGAAAATACGTTTCCAATCCCAACAATACAATATTATTGATGATACACTATCGTCATGGAGAAAATTCTATTTTCCGACGTTGTTTAACTCATGAAGAAGTTGAAAAGGTTCTGAATGATTGTCACTCTAGAGCATGTGGCATTCATATGTCTAGGTATGCCATAGCCCAAAAGATATTGCACGCTAGTTATTTCTGACCATCCTTATTCAAAGATTGTATCTATGCAGTTTGAAAATGCCACAATTGTCAAATCTTTGATCTTAAAATGCACGCTCCACCTGCTCCTCTTCACCCTATAACTATTGTCGGTCCTTTCACAAAGTGGGGGATTGACTTTATTACATGTAACTGTCACTTGGCTAGGGGGAGTGTGTATATTATCCTAGAGGTAGATTATTTTACTAAGTGAGCTGAGGCGATGCCTACATTTTTGGCAGAGGGAAAGAGTGCTGCAAATTTCGTATTCAATCATATAATTTCTAGATTTAGTGTTCCTCAAGCTATTATTACTGATCATGGAAGTCACTTTCGAAATATCATGATGTTTGAACTGACAAATCAACTTGGCTTGTGCCATCATAGTTCTACTCTATATTACACGTAGGTTAATGATCTAGTTGAAGCTATCAATAACATTTTAGTCACTACGATTGAATGAATCATTGGTATTCATAAGTCAAATTGGCATATCATGATTTTTTTAGCCCTTTGGGCATATCAGACCTCGATAAAAACATCAACTAGTTTCACTCCTTTTCAATTGGTTTATGGTTTGGAAGCAGTGTTACCTGTTGAATGTCAAATTTTGTCATTACAATTAGCCATAGAATTACTCCCAGCTACTTTTGAAGAAGAGAAACGTTTTTTATACTTAGCTCAGCTAGATGAGAATCGACGCACTGTTGTAGTAGGAAATGAGACTCATGCGGAATGAGTGAAAGCTTAGTACGAAAAAAGTATTACACCTCGTAAGTTTTTAGAAGGAGACCTAGTTTTACTATATAATCAAGCGAACGATAAGCTAGGGGTTGGAAAATTTGTACCTATGTGGAATGGTCCTTACATTATTAAGCGAAAGCTAGTAAAAGGTGCTTATGAATTGATAGATTTTGATGGTGTCTCTTTGGGTAAACCAAAAAATGGACTTTATCTGGAGAGATATTATGCTTAAATTCAATGTGAATATTTTTTGTTGTATTAGATTCTTTACATCTAGTGTGTTTTAGATTAGAAAATTGTGCCTAGTTTAGAGAGTACTCTTATCATTATTCTTGTTTATCTCGATTTTAGTCTTGATATTGCCAATGTCGACATTTCTTCAAACATACACTGGTTTTGCTGATGGTGCTTGTCGTAATACATGGAACATTTCTTCCACAACTTGGGTTATCTATTCACCCTCTGATGAGTTAGTGTATATGCATGGGGTAAGCCTCGGTCAAACAATGAATAACATTACAGAGTATACTGCAGTGATTGAGTTATTATCTAAATCCATCTCATTTTGGATTCGGAGATTGATTGTTAGGTTGGATTCTGAACTCATTGTATTATAGCTTAACAGTGTTTATGCCATTAGAAATCCAATGTTATTAAGGTTATTTTTTAGAGTTACTCTCTTGGAACGTGAATTTTATTACATTGAATATCAACATATTCCAAGACATTTAAATACATCAGCAGATGCAGTTGCTTCTATTATGATAAATAGACATTTGCAATAATCAAAAAAGTAAATTTAATAACATTCGATAACATGTTACATGAGATAGCAAGTAATAATGATATATCATAGCATAGAAGTGTGTTTCAAAATATACATCATCTTCGATCATAGGTTGAAAAACACCTTATGATCGGCAAAAATGATAATACAAAAAGTCAAAAATGTTGTGAGTCTACAAAATTGATCATCCTATACCTAGCGATGATCATGATAAGAAACCACTACTTGGGCCACCCTACATAGGAACCTCCTAAAAGGTCCTGGGACCCCAATCGGATATCTTTGTAGCGTAAGTGGAATATCATCTATATCAGTCTCTAGAATATCTAGTGTCAAGCACTCTAGATGATGCTCCAAGTCGGTTAGGATCTCTGGTGATTGGTCCTATGGGGCTAGTGCTGTTGCAGCTAGTTGTGTCCTCTCAAAAGGCTAGAGAGCAGATGGTCGTCATGGACCCACATCTGCATTTAAACTTTTCATTATCAGTTTTGGAAGGTTTAAAACATAAAAGAAAGAAAAAAAAAAAACTTAGAAAGTGTTGAAAATGGTTTTTACCTGAATCATCTCATTGTTCTCTTGGTGGAAGAATCATGTCTGGGTCACCATAATAATCCATCCCAATATATGGAAAATCCTGAATCACAAAAAGTTAGATGTTCAGCCAACGAGAATATTCAAGTGGAACTCGAACAACCTTTGTGCCCTCCTCAGGGTGACAGGCCATCAAAGAAACCCAGCGAACCATTCTAGGCTCTTAAGGAAGACTAGCATCAACAGGAATATGCTACATTGCTAACATGGGGATCCTCTCTACAGAAAAACTAACTACAATAAATGCATATCCAAAGTTTTTCAGTTTTCCATTATTTTCTCTAATTAGTTTCCCTTTCACATTTGCTAACACAGCCTCACACCAGTTGAATATGGTGCCTCGAAAGCAGTTTACAGCCATCTGCATCTAGGGTATAGTATCCACATGCAATAATGAACTCCCACATAGCCTAGTAATAGTGAATGAAATAAACTTAAGCTCAGGATGGCTAATAGTTTTAATATTAATCCGTCTGTCCTTTGATTGATCATCGCAAAATTCCAATCAAAGACTAGCGACAGACTGGCCACCTGGCCTAGTCTAGAAAAGAGATAACTGTTCACCCCTCTTGGACAAACCAATCAAAAAGTATATGTCCTCCAGCTCGATTTCAAGCCGTGGCCACCAATAACAAAGCACTGATCATGTGCGTTCCATCTGTCTACCAACCATTGCAAGATGTCTACTTGGGCCCTCATGCCCTGTATGGCCCAAAAATTTAACAATCCACATTCTCTCAATGCCTGCAATATCAGCATAAGATTTATTGTGACAAAATCTACATCCTCTTGCTCGCGTTCTTGCCAAATAAGAATTTTGAATGTCATACAATGCATAAAATGACATATCAGAACAAGTTAGTTCAAAAAATTTTGGGCAAAAATGGAGAAATTTAATTTTTTAAGATTCATTTCACGGGGTCCACACCCACTACTTAAAAATAGTGTGTAGGTCTACACGGGTTGTGAGCAATAGGTGCGGATCGAAAACTTTTTTCTTTTTAGAAGAAACTCGGGGTCTGTAGGGCCCGCATGTTGTACCTGTGGACCCTCACGAGCATTTTTTTTTAAACCTAATTTTCTTTTAAAAATCAAATTTAAAGCATAAAAACAAAATGTAAATAGATGAAATGCAAGTTAAGGAGGACGTGGATTAGCTAGAGCTAATGGTTTTCAATTCCAATGGATGGATTTTCTAGAATCTTCACAAGAAATTTCTTACCCAAAAGCTCTCACTTCTCACTCTGAACTCAAATGGTAAAAATGAAGTTAGAAAATCCCTTTTTATAATCTTTTTCAAATAAATGAATTTTTAATTTATTTATTTTTCACTTTAAAAGGTATTTAAAAAAATATATATACATTTATGTTAAACAGGTATATGTAATGTTTTGATTTTTGTGTACGATATTGGATTCTTCAGCGAAATTGACCATTTTTAAACAAAGAGCATACTTTTATCAATTTTTTGGACTATTTGAAAAATCCAAACATTGGAGTCCTCTTTAAGCTCTTTTCAGACTCTCGAAAATTGAAAAGATTGTTGAGCACTTGATTGTTCGAACTCGTTAAAATAAATTAATAACCATCCCTTTAGTATATGTTTACTGCTTTTACGAACTGAAATGGACTATTTATGAAAAAGGTATTCATTGACTAATTACGATCAAGAGTCCTCTTTGAACCCTTTTCAGACTCACTAAATGTGAAAAGATTGTCAAGCGCTTGCCTTTTCCAGCCCATAAAAGTATTTGAAATGTCATCCCTCCTGTATTATTTTATCCTTTTTCGGACCTGAGTGATTATTTTACAAAAAAGTACCCCCGTGGAGTTTTCTTAAGTTTTTATTTTGACTCCCTAAAATTGAAAAACGCCAAGTTTTTCCTATACTAGACTCATTAAAATTTAACAGTAAAGGAACCGTTCAATTTTAAACAAGAACAAACCACTCCTTCTCAGGGTTTGGCTTTAAACTAAGTTGGACTCATCTGAAGGATGAGCTTATAAACAAAAAAATGTTATCCTCCTCAAGCCTGTCAAAAATAAAGAGGTACTTGCCAGAAATGGTGGGGGAAAAGAGAGAAAAATGAACCTGTTTGTTACACTTTGTTTTGTAAAAAGTCGTCAACCACTCTTGAACATGACACTTTTTGTTCACCTGGGTTGGGAAAATCCTTTGCCTAATAGTTAATCAAAGCACATTGAAAGTCTTCAGCCGGTTTTTGGGTATTATCTTTGGGTCAGTTGTCACCAAGCCATTTGTAGTGTCGTTATGTGTTTAAGAGAATAGTTCAAAAAAACCATTCATCTGCAAAATATCTGTCATCCATTTTGACAATCCGTGAGTCAATCCTTGGCAATATATTTCTTCAAAACTTGATCTATGATTTCATGTTGTGGGCTTGCCTATGACAAATCAATTCTTATCGACATTAGCTCATTATCTAGGAAGTTGATCTAGAAATCATCAGTACCTTGGAAACTACATGCCCTAATGGTAGTTTTCTCGCCTTCGACGATAAGTTGCATCATTGACCTTCAATTGATTGATTCTATGACATGTTTGACTTCAGCTCATTTATTCACATCTTATGGATTGTGCTAGGTACTTTGAGAGCCATTGACATTACTGGGGTTTTCTCTCACACTTGTTAACAGTCCTCATCGTTGACTGGTAATCAAGTGGTTTCTACCATGTTCGACTTCGACACATTCATTCACATGGATATAATTGTATTAGTTCGAGAAGCAGAAGTCAAGACCCTGGATCTAGTTTCTACCATCTAGGCTGCCAGGAACTTGTTATTCATTATACTGTGGATTATTCATAAACATATGGCTGCATCCATACTATGTCTACATATGTCTATACTCTTGATGTATTACAAAGTCATTCCTATATCAGAACAGTTTAGTTAGTTTTCTAGTCAATTTTGATCTGAGTATGGCATGCCTACCTCAGAGATGATATGTTTACATATATATATATATATATATATATATATATATATATATATATATTATATTGATATTTTTTTTATTTTCTGTATGGTGTGTATATAGTATGTTTTTTTCTATGATAAAATACCTCACTCTTCATAAAAGACAGACTCTATCTTCATCTTACAGACTTCACACTTTAGGGGGCAATTTGTTGCACTAAAAATTGTCACCTTGACATTCTGCTATCTGTGTGAGTTCATTACCACTCATGCTTTCCTCCTCTAGAATTCTAAAGCATCACTTCCTCATATCAAGCCTTGAAAATAAGGGAAAAGCCCTCAAAAGTCTTTAAAACTCTAATTCCATACTTTCTCTTTGTATTACCTGTGGTCCCGCACCTAATGATCATGTCTCCTGCGCACTTGAATGCTCTGTCTCTATGCTAAAGGTGTAGACCACTTTAAAAGTTAAAAAGGGGTGAGTACATTTTGGAAAACTCACTTTAAGTCATTTCTAGAAGCTTCTGGAAGGAACCTTGAGGTGGCAAGTTCGCTCTTTTAAGGTTCATGCATCCCATACCTTAAGGAGATAACCCCTTGATGTGAGGATATTATCCCTTTGAATGAGGATTCTATCCCTTCATAGGTGGACCTATAGCCTCCTCCTCTGCAATATATAAGGAAGCATTGGGCTGGATACTTAGGAGGGTAGAAGCAGAATATTTTTGAGGTGAAATTCCGTTGGAACTTATACTTCCTTAGTTGAGTTTTTATGAGGAGAGATTACATACCTCTAAGATATTATTTGGAAGAGTGAAAGGCTTGTCAAAGTAAAGGAAATTCTTGTTTCAAACCCCAGGAAGAGCTTGTTCAACATCAAGGTTGAAAAGCTTGTAAGGTTCCTCTACTTCAAAGTCAATACAAATCAATTCATTTTTCTCAATAAGTTGTTTATTCATGGTTTATTTTATGGATTCCTTGATCACCACAACATAAATGATTTATAATATTTTCTATGCAGGTACTATTTGATGTTTTCTTGTTTTTTATTGCATCAAAGGTAACTCTTTCGAATAACCAGGGGATGTCTACCACGAACAAGCATTGGATCTAAGGTAGGATCTTAACACCTTTGTAGTATTTACTTATAGATCGCATATGTTTAGAGAAAGATAGTTTTGTTTGTCCATTTGTTGCTAGACTATCTTCTGATACTAGGTAGATCAACCTTTCCCACAAGATCGATTTATCGGCGAACAAAGGTGGATCAATATGTTGATTAGAGCATGAGAAATAATTTCAGTAAGGGGTAAGATGGACCTCCAAATTAAACACAAGTTAAGGCCCATCAAAGCTTTCTTAGGAAAATAAAGGATATATTAAATCTCTCCTTCTACACTTAATAATTTTGTTTATCTTTTATACGTTCTTAGGAAGTCTTTAAAATAATTGCATATATGTGCCTCATATTATTTATTTTTGCGTAATTTTGAGAGAATATTGAGTATATTCTGAATGAAATAATATAGGGATTTTCTCCCTACTACTTTATCGACCAAAATTCCATAATAAATGAATAATATATGAAATTATTGAACAAATTATGGAGCTCCACTAATTTAGAAAATATAGGAATATGTTTTGTGTCATTAAATGAAGATTCCTCCTATTAATTAGCACACTAATTATGGGCTTTCTATTTTTTCGAATAGTAATTTTATGCTATTTTTAGCATATTTTAAAAAGGGTTATTTTGCATGATTCCACTTGGATTAGAGTCTTATTTAATCCTAATTAATACAAAATTCACTCCATCTCATTTTCATTCAATTTTCTTGGTCATTCAGTGAGATAAATTAGAGGACACGCTAGCTATGAGGCTAGGTATTTGTAAGTATAAAAGTCATAATCATTTTGTGGTGTGCATGTAATACAATTGATTTGTATGATTAGCATTGTCATATTAAATTCCTCCTAACATCATCAACCTATTTCTCCTCACTACACAGCGCCCTCAAAAATCTGCCACTGAAAGTACATTTCTAGGTCATTGAAGGACACTGTGTGCATTTTGTTTTCTGCAAGAGGGGCCTCTAAGAGGTGCTAATATTGGAAAAATCCTCATAAAACCTTCATATACCTTCATATACTCTTTATCACCTTTATATCACCTTCTTCAAACTCAAAATTCTAACAGATCCAACCTTGTAGCAAAAGAGGGCAATCTTGTAGCATATTGCAAAAATCTTATAGTATCCTGTAGCACCACGTAAAAGCCCTCCGAGCTTGACTATAATTGTCCTTGAAGCTTTAGTTCTTCCTCACGGCCTTTAATAATGACCTTGAGGCTCAAAAACCATTATTGAGAAAGACCGAAGACCTCTTAAGCCTTGCCTCTTCTCTATTGCAATTTACCAGTATGCAATTATGGTTAGTAGACAAATTCATGAATTGAAGAGCATCATGATGATTTTTATTATTAATTTATGAAGCAACTTATGAAATTATTTTCTAGGTCTAATATATTTTAAATGAAGTAATGTAGATTTGGTTCATTCTCTTTAATTTATGTGATTAGAATAGTTTGTTTTCCTTATCTTTTGTTTCTTGCAATATTTTAAGGTTTCCATTTCACACATTTCCTTTTTTTGCAATTATTTTATGCTTTATTTCATGATATTCAGTTCATTTCATGATATCAATGAAATAAGGAGACATTGAGTGTTGCAAATATAATATTGACACCTCTTACATTTGTACGAACCCTATGTTGATAATTTATGCTGGTATCCTTGGTAGTTGTAGCATTCTTGTTGCAATACAAAGGCTCATCACTCCTTATGGAAAGAGTATAGTATCCCTTGAATTTTGTATAAAAAATAACAAATTTCTAGACTTATATTCATCTAAAATCTTAATATCAAAATATAATAGTTGACTTACCATGGTATTGAAGGTGTTCATATACTATAACATGAAGTATCCATCCTTCATCCTCATGTTATACAACTTTTATGATATGAATAATTTTTTCATAGGAACATAGACTAATGTAAATCCCTTAAACTATTATGCAAATACTTTGTCACATCTTCCCCTAAAGCATTCAATATTAATGAATCTTAGACACAGTCATATTTCTCTAGTTAGATTTTGATCTGGCTTGATTCAATCTTTTTTTGACATCCTCATTGGTGCAAGACCTAGATCCACAATGATCCACTGACCTTTTTCCACCAAAAAAGCTTCCATTTTTTGCTTTCATACTTGAAACTCTACCCATTGAATTTCTTCATCTCTACCTTAGAATGCTTGGCATTTCCTTTCACCACAATAATTGTTTCTATAAATATTTCACTATAATAGGGTTTACATACGCCCAAACCAAACCCCTTATCCATAAAGGTGTCACCTTGAAGCCAAAATTGTTGATCTACCAAATATAGGTTTTAACCTTGCACAATTCATTTTTTCATATAGATTCTTAATTAAACAAAAATTATGCAAGGAAAAATCACACATTAACACATATTTTATCTTAGAAACCAAAACTAACAAAACCACCAAGATTTTTCAACTTTTTATTATGTATAATATTAGAATACAATATTATACCCTAAATAAAATTAAACTATAACTCCTTAATTGAGACTACAAAACCATGGGAACAACCACCATCCACCACAAAACTATTGTTAGGGAGAGAACCACCAAAAAAAAAAATTGCAAAAAAGCACCCAAATTATTTTTAGGGGTGTTTCCCATGAAGCAATATGCAAGGGACTTCTAACCCCCTCTAACTCACCCAATCATGCATTGTTTGGAACCCTACTATTCCCAACACAACATAAAATGCATAGAGATATTCATGGAAAGAATATATGACATACCCAACACGTCCTCCCTTTTTTTTTTATAGAAATCCTTATAGTGTGGAAGGAAGGAAAATACCAAAATGCTTATGTATTATCTTTGAAATAATTAAGAGGATAAGATAACCCTCTTTTCTATCAATTTCAGATACTTTAAATGATTGATTCAAAGGCTTTAACTTGGAAAAGAATTCATGTAGGGCCTTGCGTTTACATGGGATGGAGGATATAAGATCATTCTCTAATTGATGTCCTACTAATTCATATATCCTCCAATGTAATCCTTCTATATTATTTCATACATTTTGGTGAGTTGGAACAGCTTCAACGTGAAAGATTAAATTAGGAGAAATGGAAAAGTATAGAAGGCCATAGGCCTCTTCCATATAGTTAGAGAAATTTCACTTCTTTATAGTTAAATTGGAATCTAATTCATTATCAATAGTATCTCTATAAATTACCTTGCTTTACAATAGATGTTTGATCCTAGGCCTCCACTTAAATTCATAGAGTATAGTAAGAATTACAGTAATGGGTTGATCCATCGTCTTTAGGCTATGCATTACCATGTGAATTGTAATGAAATATGTATTTTCCTGATAATATAATCCTATGGTCTGACACTATGTTGCATATTATAGTATATGATATCATAAATCATTAGCAACATGTTAAATTTTTAAACCTATGATATCATAAAATCACTAATACCATGTAGCATTTTAAGCACCACAACAAGAATCTAGTTACAACAAAAAACTACAATAGAAATTGCAAGACAAAAGAAAAGAGAAGACATAATAAAATGACCCCTTTTAGACTATGAGACTTAGAAAGTTGTTCAAATTCACTTTTATTACATTAGTTGGCTTGAGTATATATTTAGAACAATCTCTTGGGAGAGGAAAAATTCACTATGGGGTACCTTAGTGTATCCATGAAACTAATAAAAACAAGTCCCCTTTATTTTGAGCTAACTAGTCTAAAGTGGAGTTGTGTTGTAAAAAATGGAGTTAGAAATAATAATGGAGTTAACTAAGGATAGTACTAACCATAAACTGGTGAAAATTGAACAAATAGCCAACATATACAACTCCTATCACTAGAAATACAAATAAATGCAAAAAATAAGGATTGTCTTAAAAATAAGGTTTCTAGGAATAAACGGATAATTTTGGATAAGGTAAACATATAATGATATCTCTGGAAATAGGAAAGGAATTTTACACTTTTTTAGGAGGATAAAGATAAGGAAGCATGCTCTAGATATGTATAGTATAGCCACACCACTTCCTAGTTATTTCCTAGTCATCGCAACATGTCATCCTACATGGAAGAACCTCCTAAAACTAGATATACTAAAAATAGAAAATGATATAAATAGCATTCCATGTAAATAGTAGGAAACGTGAATGTACTCCAAAAATTACCTAACCTACATTATTTCATGCAAGGACCATGATTCATTATGGATATCCATCACATCACCCCAAGGAAATTGAAATGCAATTGGTGATACTACACAAGAAAGCTCAAATTCTTAAATTGATTTGGTGTGACCCAATTCAAAGGAGTAATCATGCATAGGGCATGGGATAATTATTAATAATCCAATTTTCTTAATGAACCCCCACTTTTCTTTAATACAAATATTTTCTCAAAGGTCGACCCTCTAGTTTTTTCAATGAAGGTTTGATATAAATTCACCTCAGAGATACTCTACAACACTTGGGGGTTCTAGTAACAATCACCACTATCATTTTATTAGAAATTTCAATTCTAAGAACCATGTGTTGGACTACTGTAAGCAAGTCAACCAAAATAGTCAACTTGGATATTTGAAGGAATGCAATAATTCTCACTCCTTTAGAGAGAGAGTATGATTATGCTAGATTGTAAAAAATAATTCCCAAACTCCATGCATAGGTTATTTTTATTGCAGTTCCCAGTTCAAGAAGAAACCCACATGCACCTACCACCCCAAAAGTTGCTACCTATTTTCACCAAAAAATTGCAAGTGCCATATTTTTTAGTTCCATTTTTTACATCCTTATTATTTATAATTATATGATGTTTGTCCCAATTTTATTATGTGAATATAAAATCTAATTTAAAGAATGGTATTTATGATATGCCACTCAATTTTTTTTGAATATCATCAGTGGCACTCCATAGGAATCATAGGACAATTTCCTCCCTAGATCCTTCTATGAAATATGTTGTGATTTTGTTGCTTGTTCAAAGGCATTCATTAATATTGAAAACATATATTAGGTTTAATCTCTAGATATGTATCACCCAATTCCTTATTGAGGTGCTTCATGCTAGTATGAAAATTCTTGGAAGTTGTACCAAAAATACAATTCTTGGAAGGTGTACCAAAAATACTTCACTTAAGTCACTAGGTGACAAGTGACCCTAAGAACAAGTTGATGGATGTTGTCTTCTTAGAACCGTAACAAAAATAGAAAACCTGCAGTAAAACAAGATACAATCCAAAATAGAAAGAAACAATATAAAGTATCCAGTATAATAGCCCAATTGGAAAGACTATTTTAAATAAATAAATCATTTGTTGATAACCCCAAGTAAAGGAGATCTACATATTCATTTGTAAGTCCCCTCTATGGGATTGGTCCTTTGACATCCTTGATGCTTTAGAAACTAATTCTCTCTCTCAATATGTGAAATATGTTGGAAATAATTCTGAGAGGGGGGGTGAATCAGTATTGTCAAGACAATTAATCCTTTTTCAAAATAAAATGATATATGCTACTTCATCTAATTAAACCCGCGTATATATGCAATTATCCAGAAGGAAACCCACTTATACAATGCAATTTTTTAATTTACTTTATCTTTCTGATGTTGATTGTTAATCTCTGTTTCAAAATAAAATAACCAGTAACCAGAAATATTAAAACAGGGAAACCCAATGTGGGTAAAAACCACCTGCTTCAATTCGTCTCTATCTTTCTTTAATTAGAAACTTCTTTTACAATGTACTGGTGCAGTCCTTTACCAGTACATTTTCTACAACCTGTAGAGAGCTACAACTCTCTCTAGTTCTCCAGCTTCTCCTAGAAGGGAACTACAACCCCCTTAGCTCTTGCACTAGCCAAGATACTAGTGCGTAGGTGCTGGCATACAGAAGGTTGCAACCTTCTCTTTCTTCCAGGGACCACATTTCATAAATTTTCAGTCTGGATTCATGAACATCAATCAATCGTCCAGATTTATGCTTCAACCAAACTCCTTTCCTCCGAACAACACTAATTCACAATAATCACTTCTCTAATAGATGTACCCAAAACACAGTAACAGTAACCAAATACTAGATTCTGAACCTAGAATACTGCAGCAACAACCAGAGGTAGCTAGATCACAATAAAATACATATACGCTACTTACACAACCTGAAACCTGCATGTATACGCTCCTATATTTGGAGCAACCCGCGTATACGTAGTTTCCCTTTGTTGAACCTGCGTGTATACGCGCTTGCTCTTCACTGAACCTGCGTACAGATCTAAAAAGGATAATATTCTCTTTCAAACAATTAAACACAAGTTAACCCAGATTATCAGATTTATAGATCAAGCGTGCGCCTTACAGACTAGATCAAGATCATACAGATACTATTCTATTCACGAGCCATTTGTTGAACCGTTCTATTCATTCTTTCCACTACTCCATTTTGCTGAGGAATCTTGGCTATAGAGAATTCCCTTCTTATTCCATGTTCTTTACAAAAACCAAAAACTTCTTACCTGTGGCTGATTGTAGCTTTTGTTCACCCTTAAGGAGGATTTCCCTTGATTTACCTGGTAGTATTTGTTTATTCTTGATGGAATTTGTCCCTATTTTACCTGGTGATCTCCATTTAGCTTTTGTTCATATCTCCTTGCTTCATCGAGATAACTCTTTGAGGTGGATGCTTGAGATGCTTCTCCATTATACCCCAGACCTGTCTTGATTAGTGGAGAGCACTATACATTGATGATATCATCCAAAGTTTCAGATCCTTTAACAAATTTAAGATTAAGAGCCTTTGTTTTCTCAATTTCTTTTCGAAGCCCAACAATTTCACATTCTAACTTTTCAAGAGATTGTTCCTTTTCATCAAGTTGGATTTGCAAAGTATCAATGATCATATTCTTTTCTTCTAAACATGTTTTGAGTCTAGAACTCTCTTCATAAAAACCATCTACATTTATAGCATCCATGTAATCATCATCCTCAAAAGCCATTAAAAGTTTATAGTTGTTACCTCATTCATCTTCATCACTATTTGAAAAACCATCACTATCTTCATGAGTTTCGTAACTTTTCTTATTTGCATTATGTTTCTTGTTCCATCTAACAGGTTCCTTCCCTTTATCCTTATAAGGAAATTTGGCAGCATAGTGACCGACTCTCCCACAAGAAAAGCATTTGAAGGGTAACTTACCTCTGAATCTTCCAGTACCCCGTTGAAGATTCTTGACAAAATTTGATTCTTCTTCCTCTTCAGATGCATTTCCTAACTCATAGTAGTCTCCTTTTCCTGAAGCCTTGAAAGTTACTTCTCTCCTGTCTGATGGTCCTCCTTTCCTCATTTCATAAGCAATTAGAATCCCGTGTAGCTGTGACATGGTAAGATTTCGTAGATTCCCCTTTTCCTCTATTGTAGAAACTTTAGATTCATACCTAGGGGACAAAGATCTTAGAACTTTTTCAACCACAACACCTCTTTTATTTCTTCACCCAAGTTTTTCATACAATTAACAATCTCATCTACCCAAAGGAAATAGTTAGGCACGCTTTCATCATTGTGCATTCTAAGATTTTCATACTGAATCCTGAGGGTTTGAAGTTTTTCTTGTTTTACATGTTCATCTCCTTCGTAGCTCAGAAAAATTTTGTCCCATATTTCTTTTTGCAGATTTATACTACATAACCTTCATGAATTTTGATTGAGATAGACATCCTAATAGGGTATTGACTGCTTTGCATTTGTTTCATATTTCTTCTTCTCAGCCGGATCTGTAGGAGTTGCTGATGGAAATGTGTACCCTGTATCTATGATATCCTAGACTTCTCTACCGACAGCTTGAAGATAGGCAGTAACTCTTACCTTCCAATATACGAAGTTTGTCCCATCAAAGATTGGTGGCCTAATAGATGCTTCTCTCTCGCAGTTGCTCATGTTGGATCTTCCTTCAAGCGATTAAGCTCCTTCAGAAGGACCTACTCTGATACCAATTGTTGGAAATAATACTGAGAGGGGGGGTGAATCAGTATTATCAAAACAATTAATCCTTTCTCAAAATCAAATGATATACACTACTTCATCTAATTAAACCCATGTATATATGCAATTATGAAGAAGGAAACCCGCATATACAATGCAAAGTTTTAATTTAC
>Ga0115851_100219_pt1 | contig 21939 bp, 18 predicted proteins | sample InSIn2gowninarea_FD_83865 | JGI IMG/M metagenome (GOLD analysis project Ga0115851, IMG submission 83865)
CCTTTACATCCCTTTCAGACTCTCTAAAATTGAAAAGGACCGAGTTATCTTTGTCGGTAAACTCGTTAAAACCTAATAGTGACAAACTTGTCCATACAGACAAAAATGAGTTTCACTATTGCTAGGCTCATTAAAAGATAGTGATCGGTTTGCCCGAAGTTATAGAACAAGCATATGTTATCCTCCTCAAGCTTAACAAAAATAAAGAGGTACTAGTCAGCAATGACTTGGGAAAATTGGGAAGAAAACTTGAAGAAACTTTATTGGTAGCAAGTCACTCTTGAACATGATACTTTCACTTCGCATTTGTGTTGGGTTGGGTTGTTCTGTTCATCGGTCACATCACCATTGGTCCATCACACCATCCACATTTGGGGTTAACGCTATTAACCCATCATGTCGGTGTCGCTGGTATGTTCAAGAGAAGTCTCTTAGAGAATTCACCTATGTCTCATCCACTGCAATACAGCCACGCTCCATTCTTTCATGACCGCCACCCTGAACCTTATGTCATCAGATCGTTTTCACCTCCATTAAAATCGTTTTCTCTTCTCTGCGTTGTAGATGTGGGATTCATTAAGGCCCTCCTACGATAGATCGCTTCTTGTCAACATCAACTCATTATCCAAGAAGTCGATCCAGGAACAACCCTTTCGGTACTTTGAAGCTTGCATGCCTCAATGGCAAGTTTCTCACTTTCAGCAATAGGCTTACATCATTGGATTTTGACCGAAATATTTTGCATGGTGTTCGATGCCAAGTCCCTTTTCACACCATGTGAATTGTATTGTAGTACCTTTAGGGTCATCATCATTATCGGTGATTCCTCTCGCGCCTGTTAACAGCTTACATCGCTAGCTGGTAATCAAGCGATGTCTTTCCATGTTCGACTCCAGGACATCTCTCACATGGATCGACTTGTACTTTGAGCGAAGATCAAACGAGATTGAAGACCCTGGATCTAGTTTCATCCATCTAGGCTGCGATATATATTCAGGGAAATAAAGACATCAAATGTACATCATTGTTGCACAGATAATCATCCAACCCAAGGGATGATGGCTCTACTAGAATCATCAGTCTGCACACAGATGGTTGTTTGTCCTATGTATATGAAAATGAATTTATAAAGCTGAGAATGGAAATTCCCGACTCAGCCAGGCCATGAAAAATATTATGAAGATAATGTATTGTATTCTATCTTATTACAGGTCGCCTTCCAGCTCGAAAAACTTCGGATCCTCATGATAAAGCATTTCACCCCACATCAAAAGATTAACGACCTCATGCTTTAGGGGGGCAACTATTATAGACATTTTTGGGCATTGTAAACCCAATCATATATGTCCATAAACCAAGGGCTCCTAAGTCCCTAAAAGTGTTTTTCTATCCCCTAAAACAAGAAGGTCAGTTGATTACATCATCTCCCAGAAGTTCTCCACGAAAAACTACTCAGAACTAGTCAAAACTAGACCATCTCACCTGCTCCATGGTCAAAATGTGATGCATCCCACCTAAATGCACATGGGGGGTGTGATGCATACTGAAAATACCTTCTATGGGGTGCGATGGGTGAGAGTGGACAAATGGTAGAGGAAATATGCAAGGTGGAAGATCATGGAATCTTCTAGAAACTTCTCCTGTGACACTTGCCTCTCTGAATTCACCCAGAGATGAGTAAGAGATCATAATTCTCCAAGTGGAATCAAGAACTATCAAAGGGAGGACACTAATAAAATCCCAGAAGCTAACTCACCCCCCTTGCAAACATCTATATATGGATCCCTCATCCAAGAGATCCAGAGGCTGGAATTTTGTATCTTGTAAGGAAGTGTTGTTGGTTTCTTACTGTAACATCATAGAGTTGGGTGATCTAAGATTTTCATGAGGTGAAGAAGGGCTTCTTTCTGAGAGGATGATGTTGGGTTAGAACAATTGGTTGTAATCCTCTTTGATCTTTCTTGATATTAATAAATCTATTCAAGTTTTCCTCCACATTCTTGTATGTTTGATGATATATGCTTGTGTGTGGTCAATATACATATGGTCGTATATTTTTTATGCTAGTAGATCTCTGTTCTTGGATAGTGTTATGCTGCTTTGATTCCACAGGTTCTCTTTGAAGTTGGATTGACGAGGAAGCAAGTGGAAAATATCTATCAGAAGGGAGAGGAATCAAGCGAGGAACCAAGCGCAAGATTGAGGTTGATGTCCTTTTTTCCCCTCTCATCTATTTATCATAAAGGAAAATGAAAGTAGTTTTAATTTGTTTGTTTCTAAGATAGCTACCAGTCTTAGTGGGACTAGCAGCTCTGCATGGACACTAGATTTCTCGATCACACTAACACCCTAATTGATCTTAGGGTTGCAATCAATGTGATGACTAAGGAAACCATGCTAAAGCTAAACATCCAAGGGGATTTTAGAAATACCACCATAATGATACACCTTGCAGACATATCCACAGTAGCTTCTGAGGGAGTTGTTGAATATGTTTTGGTATCCATTGACTCTTGGGAGTATCCTACTAATTTCTTGGTTCTCCATCCAAAAACCAAGTTTAACGACTATCCTCTCATCTTGGGAAGGCCATGGTTAGCCACTTATGATGCTTACATTAGTTGTAGGGTTGGGAATAGGACAAATAAGAACGCACATTTGTCTAAACATTTGAATTGTATCCTCCTTATTAGCCTTTTATTGAGCATGACTTACCCTTGTGGTTAGAAGAGGAGGAGGAAGATGAACTATATCACACCACCCCCACCCAATATTCACTCTAGACATTATTGAAGGAGGGGAGGGATCCTGATGAAGATGATCTCATTGACCATATCCTTCAGAATCAACTTTCCAATCCCATACCAATTGGTGAGTTGATGAAAGAATACCGAATTAATCCTTGGGACGACTTATGTCCTATTGACTTAATTGCATACCATGTCAATATTATACAGTTTGGAGCATCTAAAACCTTAGAGATCAACCATTTTGTCCCAGCCAAATAGGAAGAAAAATTGCGGAAAGTGCTGAGGCAACACCTGGATTCTTTTGCTTGGGACTTGTTTTAGTGCTTACAACCACCCTCCAAAATTTTGGTCTACACCAATTTCAGAGCCTCCCTTGAAGAGTTTCACTTAATGATTGCACACATTCAAGTTCACTCCATTAGCTCATGTGAGTCTTTGCATCTTCCTTGCTTGCTTCATTGCATTCAAGTCTCTGCATCCTGATATCTGAGTCATGATTGCGACTGTGTTCTTGTTATGCTCAAAGTCTCTGCTTCATATGTGCTCATTGTCACTCGCCGCACTCACACACAGAGTCACATTCACTATGTCCATAAGCATCATCTTGATCAATGAATGATAAATCATGAGTGTCATGTTTGTCGCTTACATCGTCAATCAGTCTTTTTGAACATGTGTGTCTGGATGGTTTGGTCATCTCATTGTCAAGTCATGTGAGTGTGTGTTTGTATGATCATCTATGAATATTTTTATTATTCACACACTTAACCATTTTTTCTAAAAGTTCTAACAACCAAACTCCCCTCTCACAGTTGGACCATCACCTTGCCAACAATTCGATCGACTGTCAACTAGAACAATGCAGATGCACAAATCTAGTCTTTCCAAGCTCTGCTACCTGCAAGCAATTCAATCAACTCTCATGCTGGCCACTCGAACAATCGAACTCGACGGTCACCCTAGGGCTGACTCCCCCAAAAATTTGTGCAGAGGCCACTGACCTCATCCACTCAACTGACTGAGGAAATTGTGCAAATAGGCCAGGCAGACACCAAGTTCCCGTCCCTATCTCCCTCAAAAAATTGCATGGTTTTTTGAGTCAGTCATCTCGATAGTCAACCAATTGTCATCTCATAAATTGCGCAATGTTCATGAGCATGCCTTTCGCTGCCCATTAGTCAGCTCAGCTCAGAAATTATGCAGAGATGATCAGTAGGCTAGCTTCTCGGCCTTAGTGCAATTTTCCTTACTAGCAGCCCCTAGCAGTAGACTTCCAATTCCCTCTAAGAATTGCATAGTTTTTGCTGCAAGTCTCCTGAGTAGCCAACTAGATGTTCCCTCTAGGAATTGTGCAGTTTTGGTTGCCAGTGACCCCAGCAACCAACTCATATTTCACTTAGGGAATTGTGTAGTTTTGGTTGCTAATAACCCCAGCAGCCAACTGGCTATTCCCTCTCGGAATTACATAGTTTGGGCTAGTCTTCTGGGTGGTTCCCCAACAAAACTATGCAATCCCTATGCATTGCATTGGAATTTCTAAGTCTATCTGTTAGAAATCCTTCCTATATTTTTTGATTTATTTCTTCCTACTTGTTCTATTAATTAACAAGTTATTTACCATGTAAATAGTGAATATAAATACAAGTACAGTCTCAACACATATATATCATCAACTGAAGGAAAAACAAGCACATAAGTGACATCGTTATTTTTGGACTAATGTCCCCGGAAAAACCTAATTCAAGAAAATTGGTGCAACTATCTGAGGGTTTTATTATTAAGCAATTTAAAATAAAATTTGGGTGTCAAAAATGGCTCACCCTATAGAGAATTCCTTCGACATTAGTACCTCTTAGTTGGAGACAAATATCAACCCCAATCTGCCCCATGGAATCTCCCAACATCAGCCTCTAGGATCTGTGTCAGCCTCTCTGGCCCAACATCAGCCTAGCATTAGCCTCTCGGGGCTCTACATCAACCTCTAGAGCCTCTGTGTCTCCCACGCTAGCCCTTCTTAGGCACTGCGCAACTCCTGGCTACCTCTGTGTGGCCTCTAGCTTGCTCTGCATCAATCCTCTCATGGCTTATGCCTTGATGCTCCTGATACTATCTCTGCCTCTCTGCTACTATACTCACTGCCCCTCAGCTGAAATGCAGATCACTCCTTCGATTTCCTTTGCAAGCCCTACCCCAAAAAATTATATTCTTGATCAACTCGGTGTGTTCTCAAGTGACCCTCAAGCCTCCTCTTATAGTTTTCTCATTGATAATTCAACGACTGAGATTAAGTCCCTAATCAATGGCTAACATTATATGTAGCTTGATCCATGATGTGTGGACCATTCTAACTAAGTTTTATATTAATTAACATTTATATTTTATTTTCCCTAAGTTTAGACTTAAGGAATCCATTAAAAATATTAATTATTTTAATATCTCCCAAACTGTTTAGATTTTTCCCAAACCATTTTTGGATATTGGAAATCTCATGTTCTTTAGCCTCTCCACCAATTTTTTTGGCTAGAACACATTCGATGCTACCTAAAATAACCAATCCCTCTTAGCGAGGACTATGCTCTAGTATTACTCCTCACTGAGCATCACCCTGATCATTTAGCATCGGTCCCTGTGCTAATGCTAGGCCTGTTGCCCAACATCCTCTACACTACTGCATCATGTACTTCTACCCATGGCTCTGCCACTCCCATTACTGCATTTGTATGACAACTCCCTCTGCATCTGTGTTGCTACTCACAGACTTGCCACTGCCACAGTTGCATTTGTATTGCAATCCCTCTCATCATGCTACATTGTGCTACCCATAGCACTACCACCTAACTGTTGCAGTGAAACTCAGTTACTGAGAAGTAAGTAACTGATATCCCAACTCTAACATGTCCATCAGGCTAGAAACACTCCTGATGACGATGCTCCCTCTATCATAGACAAGTGCTTCCTCTCTGACCTCTAGGATGCTACAACAACTTTGTGCATCCCACACTACTACCTCACGCTATCCTAGGACTCTTGCAGTGTATCTCCCTCTATCACTCCATCGGAATCTATCTCTATCAACATCCACCAGTCCTGCTACTCCTCTTCAGGGTTTTGTAGTAAGGTATAATCCAAGAGGTTGGGTACCTTGAGGATCCTGCCCCTCATTGCCTGTAGTTCGTATCGCTATAGTTCGATGTCTTCCCACTTCCTCTCAAGTGACACATGAGCACTCATGGCACCATCATCATCTATCTCCACTTCTTCTCCACCCTTGCTAGAGCAGCCTTGGTCTCATAAGCCTCTCCCTTGCTCTTCTTCCTCGGACACTAACTCGCATAGTGGCCCAGTTCCCCACAATGGAAGCATTTGACCTTAGAGAGGTCCTTCTTCTTTTGTTTCTCCGACCTTCCCTCAGATGCTAAGGCAACATACTCCTCCTCCTCCTTCTTGATTCTAACCCCCTTATCACTGATTCCTACCATGGTTAGCCTTATGATCCCTTCTTGACGAAGAGCTGCCCACATTTCCTCCCAATATAGAAGGGTCAACCTGCCTAGTATGCTATAGACAAACACCTCCTAATCCTTGAAGACATCGTTCAATGTAGTCCTCACTATCATGTCCTCATCTAGCGTGGACCCTGTAGAAGTTAGTTGATCCTAGATCTCCTTCAATTGACCGAGGGAGGTGTCTATCTATTCTCCCTTCTGCATATGGTACGACCACAGTGGATTTTCTAGTAGCATCTTCCTCTACATGGAAGTATGCTAATACAATTTAGTCAAGGCCTCCCACCTCGCATTTTCCGTGTCTTTTTCACCAATATGTGGTACTACATGGTTCTTGACCCCGTTAAGGATGATACTCTTGGCCCTTTCCATTGCATCTTGGTAATTTTCATTCTTAATCGAGTCAATTAGAATCACTATCATGTTAAAGGGGAAGTGCTTGAGACGATTCCTGTCTAGAATGGACAAGATCTTGGCCTTCCAGACTACAAAGTTTGAGGCTCTATCCAGTCTGTCCTAATCTCTTACTCCATGCACTATCATTTCACTTCTCCTCTTTTGACTCTTCTAAGTCTCTCTACTTCCCTCCTAGAAGTTCTCGGTGTGACTCCCTCTGAGCCTCGATTTCCCTCCTGGAATCCCCTCTTCTAATTTCTAGATTCCCCCACTCCGATTGTTAGTGCAGCTACACCACTGATCCGGATTTCTTGGCTATAAATCCTTAGCAACAACTCCCTCCTCCTTAGTCTTGCCCTGTTAGGTACTCTTATGACCACAGTACCCCACCAACTTCACTCTGCAACTTACCCATAGTTTGCTTTGTCCTAGAAAACTTAAGATTAGACCCTTTAGGCTCTATGCAATCCCAACACTAGCAAAATACACACCTCTTGGCCACGGGCATCAATCCTTCCTCACTAAGAAATATGATAGGGAACTACGTAGATTAGGTAAGCTCCTCTCTTCCATTGTGTCAATCCTCTTCTCGGCTCAAATTGATGATGTAGGCATTATGTCACCCCTTCCTTGCTGCTTTTCGTCTAGGAATAACTTCTATCACTCGGGACAACTATTTCTATTGTTGCTACTTTTCTTGGCTGATGCCCTTAGTTATCCTATGATATGCAACCATGCACTAATACCATGTTGGAATTTCTAAGTCTATCTGTTAGAAATCCTTCATGTACTTTTTGATTTATTTATTCCTATTTGTTCTATTAATTAACAAGTTATTTACCATGTAAATATTGAAAATAAATACAAGTATAGTCTCAACACATACAGATCATCAACTGAAGGAAAAACAAGCACACAAGTGAAACTGTTATTTTTGTTCTAATGTTCCCGAAAAAACCCAATGTCGGAAAACCGGTGAAATAATCTAAGGGTTTTCTTACTAAGTAGTTTCACAATACAATCTGGTGCTGGAAATGGATCACCCAATAGAGAATGACATTGGTAGTAGTACCTCTTAGTTAGAGACAAATATCAACCCCAATCTGCCCCACGAAATCTCCCAGCGTAAGCCTATATGGCCTAGCATCAACCCAATGTCAACCTATTTGGCCTAGCGTTGGCCTCTCAGGGCTCTGCATCAGCCTCTGCGTCTCCCACACTGGCCCTCCTTAGGCTTTGCATAGCTCTAGGTTACCTCTACGCGCCCTCTGGTTGACCTCTAGCTTGCTCTGCATCAACCCTCTCTTGGCTTCTACGTTGATGCTCCTAGTACTATCTTTGCCTCTCTACTATTGTATTCACTTCCCCTCATCTACAACTCAGATCACTCATTCGATTTCCTCAGCAAGCCTTGCCCTAGAAAATTTAATTCTTGATCAACTCGGTGTGTTCTCCAAGTGACCCCCAAGCCTCCTCCTATACTTTTCTCATTGACAATTCAACAACTGAGATTAAGTCCCTAATCAATGGCTAAGATTAGATTTGGCTTGATCCATAAATTTTGGACCATTCTAACTCACTTTTATATTAATTCACATTAATATTTTATTTTACCTAGGTTTAGACAAGGGATTGCATTAAAAATATTAATTATTTTAATATCTCCCAATCTAGTTAGATTCTACCGAAACCATTTCTTGGAATTGTAGATCTCATGTGCTTTAGCCTCTCAACCAATTTTAATGGGTAGATAACATTCGATGCTACCCCAAATCAACATGTTGACCCTTCATGCTCATGGATCATTCCTCTAGAAAACTACACAAATTTGGGTGTCCAGCCCCGCTGCCTATTCATTCTGAAAAATGTGCAGATCATGCCTACCTTACCTTCCAGCAGCCTAGACTATTCCTCCCAAAATTTGCACAATTTTTCCTCCTAGCCAAGCCAGACCTTGCAGACAGTCACTGTCAACTCAGATTTCCCATCTCCATCTCCCAGTGACTCTTGTGCAATTTTCATCAATAGTTTCCCAAAGCCATCATCCTGCATCATAGCCTTGCTACCTCTCCCAGTCACCTACATCCAAAATTATCATGTGTCATGGTAGACTAGGAGGTTTTGGATTTGATGTCATCTCGTAATGAGTGACTTCATGTACAGTTATTCCAACAAACATGACATGACAATGAATGGGATGAATGAAGGAAGCACATGAAGAAGGATAGGTTCACCAACAGATTAATGAATGAAGCATGCAAAGCAGAAAAATGCAACGAACATGCACCTTCATGGACAGATGAGCTTATCAAGCCTTCCAGCATGCAAGCAAGGAACAACATGCTAAAGATTCATCAAGCAAGCCAAGGACCATCAAAAAATTTATGCACTTTTCCATGTGGAGGTGAAGCTTTGATACACCATGAAGACATCCATCACATAGCAGCACTATAGCTCAACATGCACTTTAGCAGTAGCACAAATGTACGAGCATTGTCAGGTCAAGTCATGTTGAGTCATGTCATGATTCATGTCACCCACATTTCCATTATGGGCTTGTTGTCAATCAACGTGATGTAATGTGGAATTCCAAGATACCCACTTGTTGAACAAAGAGTCATGCAAGTCGAAAAGTCATAGAAGTCAAACGATGATGAGGGTAGTCGAACAACCAAAAGGGTCAATTTTACCCTTGGTTATAAATCCCCCCTCATTTGTACATGCAAAAGACTTTTCACCTCAGCTCCTCCCACATAGCGAAGAGAATCTGTAATATTTTCTTTGAGGAGTAAGTAGTGGCTACAATGCCCTACTGACGGGGTTAGTGATGTATGGTGTAACAATGTGTCTTGGAAATTTCACTTAATTCAAAAGCTTGTTAACAAGCCAGCACGTTTTCACACATGTATTGTATATGTTGTAAGAGATCCTTAACACTTGTGATGCATGTTGATTTAACCTGTGTTCTACATATAAATTGTTTCATTTGTTGTAATTCATAATGCATTAATGGAAATGTGTTGTATATGTTTTTAATGTTGTCCCATCTATGTCAACTTCTTTTTTATACATCAAACATACCTTTCACTTGAACCTTGTTGTAACAATCAGTGCACTCGTCTAGATTGTTCTGTGAGTGTTGTACGTGTTATCTTACCTTGTATGTTGTGATTGTCGCATCCAAGTGGAATGCTCCACCGAAAGCTATGTATGTCCTTTTGTGTTATGTGTTCCTAGCCGAGTTGGGATTGATCCCTTTCAACCTGGAACTCACCTTCAACTTTTTCACCTCACAATGAAAGAACCATTGGCACGTGTACACTTACACTCACCAGGCATGCGAACCTCACTTCTCAAAGACAAATCGAACCAATCTCCTATGCTGACAAGCAAGAGTTGAGGCAAATCCTTAAGATAACATAAACTCGGCCATCGTGCTGAATGGGACTCCCACACCAAATGGTGTGAGGTCTATTTGGGACTTCATATTGGGGTGATCCCATGATTTTGGCGAATCTAGCACCGTGAACATTTTGGCACTAGAAGGAGGGATAGATGACAAGCTAAGCCTGGATATCTGGGTTGAATCTCTTACCCAATGAAGAATACATGATTCATTTTCCCGAGGTGTTTCTCTCATTTATCCCTTAATCAGTTATCAATCCCCTATGAGCTTCTTGATCACTTGTCCTTGTTAAATTTTGATGGTGAGGATGGAACATCCCTAACCGAGCACATTTTTTATTTTCTTCATTTCTATGAATCTCATGAAATCAATGGTGATGATCTTTCTTGTGTACTCTTCTTCCTCACCCTTGAAGGTAATACTAATTGGTGGTGTCAAACCCTGCCACTTGCTTCCATCCATTCCCTTCTCACTTTTTCCGTGGTTCTCCATCAAGCCTTCAATGAATGTGACCACCAAGATGTCTATAAAACAATCTCTCATTTAAGAATGAATCTTGGTAATCAGTCGAGGACTTTTCTAGCCGCTTCCTTCACTTATGTCATGAAATTTCTGAGCGATTTGTGGGCCTCAACTTCATGAGCTAAGAGCTGAAACACTTGGTTTATGTCTCCCGAAACAATGTACTTCCTGATTTCACTTTTTCCTCAACTCTTGCGGATCATGAGAGATGTCATGTCTCGAAGAGGGTTCCCCCTCGCAGTAGTTGCAAAACTAAGCAATCTGTGCAGCATGCTCCCAATCCATCTACTCAGCTATCTACTGCCCCAATGGAGGAAATTCCAAAATGGTTACAAAATCCTATGGTGAAAAATCATCCCTCCATTCCACAAGTGGACATCACCATTCCTAACCCAAGTCTTGAGTCTAATATGCATTTCAGCCATCCTCATCTACAAGCCATGAATCCTTACTCCATGACTTGCTTGAGCAATCTACTTCACAAGATAGTTGCATGAACTCTTTTGATTCTCGAGTTGTTGGCTCAAGTTGCAGTCATGTGCAAGTGAGTCTCATGATATAGGTAGAGGAGTAGGATGGTGAAGACACAATCAATTCCTCTCAAAACATTGAGCTTCCATTCTTGATCGATCCTCGACCTACTAATCTTGGTGAAACACCTTGCACAATCAATTCTGTTGATCAACCTCCAGTCTTGGGTTGTCATCACTCCCATGCTTTTGTATGTTGTGATGAACACCCAAGCACGTCATATGATCTATTGTCATCTCATGTATAGTCTAACTCAGATTTGGAATGTGCACCAGTCAAAGCAGACATCCATATCGAAACTTCCTCTGCACCTCACTCGCATGTGTGTCCTATCATTCCCAGCACATAAACATGTGTCAGAGATACTCTGCATTCTCTTTCTTCTCCATATTCTAATTTATCTTCTCAATCGACACAAGGCAGTCAGGTTGTCCATGATGAAAATAGTTTCAACACATAGGACTCTTCCCGCTCATCATCACCTTGTGTGTTGCACGAAGACGACTCATCAAGTCAGCTCGCTGAAAATGTTGATGAAGCCTGTGAAAAAGATGGTTGTCATATTAAGAGAAGTTTTGAAATTAGTAACAACAGCCATCCTCAAGATTTGCATGATCTGGTTCACATCACAAAATGAAAATTTTCAATTCTGGAAAGTTTCGAGACATGCCAAGGAGTTGAGGCACTTCAATGTTCGTTGATGGTTATGTCAGGACCCCGTGACTCTGGTAAGGCCATAAAACCAAATTAGATCTTCTTTCTCTTGCACAATCCTTCTATATACATGGTTGCACTTGACATGGATCCCTTTGTAAAGAATATTTATTGTTCAAGGCATGATAATTCAAAATTTCATATTTTTGCTAATGATCGAATCCATGAGTCCTTCACAACATGTCTATCTTTATGCACCCCTTTTACATATAGTTCAAGTTAGGAGTTTCCATCCCTCATCCAATCATGGGACAATGAAGTTGATCATCTCTATTCAAAATCACACTTATCATATGTTCTCTCTCATAATCAACCCCTTGGTATTTTTGCAAATTTTTCACTTCAAATCTACCCACTCATCACACTAGAAATCTCCTTGTGTGATGACAAGCACACAACCTATCACGCAAATCAAGTTACTCTCATTTTTCCACACCCCAACTAATTTCACACATTCAAAGTGTTGGCATCCTTTCTACATTTCTGCGATGACCATGATGCCTACGCACTTTTTCACTAGTTGTGGGTGGGTGTTCTATCATGCCTAGCATATAACAAACTTAGTTCACTCATTTAGAGTGTTCATACAATCGTTCAAAAGGTTTCTTTGTTCATGTCAAAATAAGAATTTGGCATCTCGACCGACTAGTAATATTTCTCTTCTATCTTGGGTGGTTGTCATGTAGTTTATCATTTTCCCAACAATACATCCAATGGCAGATGCTTCGCACACTATGATCTTCACCATGTAACATATTTCCTTTTAGACTTCTATCAAGAAAGTGAGGCACTTAGGCTTGCGTCGATGGCTATGGCAGACCCTCACTGTCTTGATATTGTTGATGATAATGACCAAATCTATCTATCCATATTAGATTCCCATCGTGATCCCCTCTCTTGAATGAGGAATCTGTCTACTCAAAGATCACGAATATTTTGGAACAACCATCATGAATTTTATGACCCAATCATTGAATGGTTGGAACAATCTTACTTGGTGAGTCATGTTGCAGGTAACAAGCTTCAGTCCTTCCTAACACTCGCTTAGAAACTTGGTGTAGATCAACACACACTCACAAGAGGCCTCAGAGGTTTGTTGAAAAACAGTAGTCACGGAAGAGGTAAGCATGTGTATTGAGTGGTCGTGACACATTCTTCTACCCATAAGCAAGACCTTATCTCTTGTGTGCAAGTTTTTCAAGATTTTTAGTTTTCTATTGCACACTATTTTTTATCTATTTTAATCGCTCATATATTTGTGATTGTAGATCAATGTGGCTTCATTAGAAATTTCATTTCACATAACCCTGACCTTTTTAAAAAAGATTCGCCAATTTCCAATTTTTATAAAAGATGATTCACCCAAATTTTAGAATATAAAATTATTTTACCTTAAAAATATCCAACATTATTAGAGGCTATATATAAAATCATTATAAATTTGAATAATTTTACAAATATATCAATAAACATTTTATAGTTTTCATATTATGGATTAGTGAGATTCGCCAATGTTTTTAAACTTCAAGAAAATTTTCCATCCTTAAAATTTTCCTTGGTAGGAGTATCATTTTCTTTTTTGCTTGTCTTTTCTTTATGGTTTATGTGATCGTTTGCATGCTGACTTGGTTGCTTGTTATTATTTTCACCTTGTTCACTTTGCTTACTATTTTTTTTACGTTTGTTTTGTTTGCTAAGTATATTACTATTTTTGTTTCCGGAAATAAGTGCTACCAACTACTACGTTCTGGCTTTTGAATAGAGTATGTGGCTGAAATTTGAAGAGACTTGTGACACTGCAACACTTTACCAATATTTTTTCCTTCTTCTCTATGCTTATTTATATCCTTCAATCAATGAAGTGTTGAAAAAAAATATGAACTGTCTACAAGGAAAGTTTCGGCCCAACCTATGTCCACACTAGGAAACCCCATGCCTATACTTAGCCTTCTTCTCTCTATGTTTAAGCTCATCCAACTAGTAGAAATGGAGAAGGGGAAATATAAACAAGAAAACCTATGTCATTGGTCTTGTTATCACCCCAAAAAACTCTACTAGGTTGTAGCTTGGAGATGCTCGAGACATCAAAAAATCAACTTAATGTTGGAAATGGATGAATGGAAGGAATGATGCATATTAAAGCTAGATAACCACTCCTACTTTGCTTGAATCCAGACATGCGTGAACACCCCCAGACTACAAGGCTTTAGACCACCAATTACTCACAATTTAAGGATTGGGTGAATATGGTGAATACTTACCACATCAATAGATGCACAGGACCCTGTGATGGTTGGCTGCAACTAGTAAAAAGGTCTGCAAATCTAATTCCCTAGTACACAGATAGGATGACAACTCTCTATCACTAAGTGAAAAGAAACTTGATCAATACATTCACTGATACATGCAAGATTATAACACAGAGGTAGGATGACATCTCCTCTAATGAGACACATCAAGAGTTTAAGAAAAAATGAAAATCAAGCACAGCCTAGAATAGAAAAGAGGTGGAAAGTGAGCAATTAATAGCAAAAGAAGCTTGTATTAGCTGAAAATGCTGATGAGACGCTACAAGTATGAAAGTAGTTACAGTCTCTACAATTTGAACCTTACATCAAAACAATAACCATCAACCCTGATTACATCTATTTTCTGGGTATATATAGAGTTTGATTACAAAAATGTTCTTCTATTCCAGACATGGAGGGGTCATAATGGACCACCAATCACTTTAACTGCTTGGCAGAACTTCTGAGTGCAATTGCTTATAGTAGTGAACAAGATTGATATTCTTGGACACTCTGTTGTACTTCTTGGGTAGGTGAACTATTATATGGGATGAAGTCCCATAACCATTAAATGTTTTTACCTGCTTGGCTCTGTACCTTTCTTTCTCAGCCATGATGTTTTTTGAGGAAGGTGGTTGAGGGGTAACTGTGCAAAGTACTGGATGCTGGCCACGTTCATCCTTTCGAGAGTTTGGAATGGCTATGGACGTGGACAGTATGGAAGAATGGAGGGGGGAAGATTGGCCATTGGATGGTGCAGATCGATAGTAGAATTGGTTGGTAGAGGGTATTATGAGATACGAAGGTGGAGAAACGCAGGTCGTTGGATCAAATGAATGGACATCAGAGATCTCTCGGTGGGGAGCATCGGGCAGAAGTAGGAAAAGACAATCACAAGCTGTTGGATCTTAGGTGGACAGATCCGATGGCCATCAAGTGGAGGATATATGTGGGGGTTAACCAACAGGGATGGGTGGTTTCGACGATGAGCAATATTTATCACACTGCCTTTAGGGGGAAAGTGGTAGTCATACAACAGGGTACGATAATTATCATCAGGTGACGCATGGCAGACAGGACGTGACAAAACTTGCTTTTGATCGTGGGTTATCGTGCAGTCAATTGCAGGTGCGAGAAGAGCGGATGCCGTCTGATCGTGGCAGAGATGACCGGACGACGGAGGTTTAATCGCATAGGTTTTGTTTGATGTGACAGGGAAATGGTGGGTTATGGGTTTTTCGAAAGTGCATGTTTATATTAGTTTTGGGGTTTTTAATGCCTGGGGCTTAAAAGGGCTTTAAATATGGTTTTTAACAAAAGACATAGGAAATAAAAACCAAAGGAGGGTGAGAGAGGTAGAGGAGAGTGCGAGGGAAACGACCACAACCTTTCTTTTGAACGTGGCCCCAGACAAAATGTGCTTCCGATTTAGAAAATCACTGTTATATGGCAGAGCTAACATTGGCCCCTTCTAGGGATGAGATCATCCCTATGAGGTCTCAAGGACTTGCATATGAATGCCTTTCCCGTGAAAACTAATTATCAAAATTTTCCTAGTGTTCTATTGGGCATGGAGTCTAACTGAGCCTACACTAAACTAATAAAATAACATATTTACAACCTTAAGGCCAAAAGACCTTAAATCACATAAATTTTTAGAAAACGCCCATTGACTGGGCCATCAAAAACTGTTTCTCCTGTCATACTATTCATCATGAAGATATTGTTCCCTTGAATCTGAGAAATAATAAAAGGCACGGTCCAGAAAGCATCAAACTTCCCATGGTTTCCTTTCTTTTCTTCCAATGCATCCCACTTCAGAACCAGATCTCCAACTTGAAAATTATCTGATTTTGTCCTTCTGTCAAAGGCTTCCTTGATCTTCTCCTAATGCGTTGTAGACCTTTCGATCAGCTATTCTTTGATTTGATGTGCCTCTACTAAGTCAGTGATTCTTTTTGCCATATCTTCTTCCTCATTCTGCTCTTCTTGTAGGAACTTTGCCACAGGGAGAGTTAATTGAATTGGGAATACAGCTTCAGTGCCAGATACTAGCCTAAATGGATAATTCCCTATGAATTTCTTACTTTTCACTCTGTCATCCCACAGTGCATATTTGAGCTTAGAATCCCAGTTCTTTTTATTGTCTTCCAACAATTTTTTAATTATCCTTATCAGGATTTTGTTGGAAGATTCTGCTAGACCATTTCCTTGAGGGTAATATGAGCTGGAATGAACCAGCTTAATGCTCATTGAGTCACACATGTACACCAACTCTTTCGCTTTGAAGGCTGCTGCATTATTTGTGATTATTTCATGTGGACAACCAAACCTAGTGAAGAGATGTTCTGTTAAAAACTTCATGACCACATTATGATCAATCTTCCTGATAGGGATTGCTTCAATCCACTTGGTGAAGTAATCAATGGTAATTAATATCCATTTGTGCTGGCCACTAGAATGTGGATTGATTTTTACAATGAAATCCAAGCCCCACTGCTGAAAAGGTCCATTAACATGTATTGGTTTTAGGGGCAGGGACTTCAATTGTTGTTTCCCTTCAAATCTTTGGCACCTATCACAAGATTTGACAAATGAAAAGAAATTAGAAAATAAGGTGGGCCAATAGTACCCAACTCTGAGGATCTTGTGGGTTGTAGTTTTCCAATAATGGTGCCCTCCACACATGCTGGTATGAAATTGCTGCATAGCCTCCATTGATTGTTCTTTATCCAGGCACCTAAAAATAATTCCAGAGGGGTCCCTCTAGTAGAGCAGATTTTCATGAATGCAATATTTTGCTGCCCTGAGCTTAACAGTTCTGTCTTGACTTTGAGTAAGGCCTAGAGGGATTTCTAGCTTCGACAAGAATTTGGATATTGCAAGGTACCAATCACAAGAAGCTAGTTTTTTTGCTAATGACTGTTGTTCCCCTGGTTTAGCTACTTCCTCTTCTTCTCTTTGACCATTTTCTGCAATTGTGCCCATGAAATCTATGTCCAATGATCTACAATTTTCTTCAACCAATAACTTGGCAAGGCCTTGACCTCTGACAAGATTGGTGAGCTTCAATTCTATATTAAATTCAGTTAACTTTGCAATCCATTTAACCCTTCTTCCATCAACATCAGGCTGTGTTAAGACATCCTTTATTGAAGCAGAGGGTACATATGCAATTATCTTGGAATGCAGGATATAAACTGTAAAAGCTTTCAAAGACTTAATAAGAGCATATGCCTTCTTTTCAATGATATCATACCTCATCTCAACATCCCTTAGGGTATTGTTGAAAAAAGCCACAGATTCTTTGAGCCTCCTTCATCTGCTTGCAGTAAAACTGCTGCAAGGGTGTCTTCAAAAGAAAAAGAAAATATATGAAACTCCTTTTTGTAATCTAGACTGATTAAAGTGGGAGCTTCCATAATAGCTTTCTTAATGGACTCAAATGATATTATTGCTATATCATTCCATTTTATCTCTGACCCCTTCCTCAACATGAAGGTAATGTGCTTCATGAGTTCTGCAAAATTTGGGATAAACCTCCTCACAAAATTTATTTTTCCCAGAAAGGACTGGATGTATTTATTTGATCTCGGGATAGACAAGGTCTATATTGTTCTTACTCTTTCTGGGTCAATTCAGACACCTACAGCAGAAATAATATGTCCCAACATCTTGCCCTCCTCTAAAGCAAACTGTGACTTTTTAGGATTGACTAAAATCCCAAACCTTTTGCACTTCAGAAACACTTTCTTCAAATGTTGCAAATGATCATGATGGCAGATGGAGTATACTGTTATATCATCAAGGTAAATAAGGACAAGCTTGTCCTTCTCCCCCACAAATTCTATTTCCATGGCTCTCTGAAAGGTGGCTTCAACCTTCATCAACCCAAAAGGCATCTTGGAATACATAAAAGTTCCACAAGGAGTGGTGAATGCAGTCTTCTCTTGGTCATATGGATGTACAACAACCTGGTTATAGCCTAAAAATCCATCCAGGAAAGACATCACCTTGGCTCCTGAGACCTTTTGCAGTAAATGCTCCATCTTGGATAGAGGATAGTTGTCTTTTTTAGAGCACTTGTTAAAGTTTCTGAAATCAACATAGAGTCTAATTTCTCCACTTTTCTTCCTCACTACCACTAAGTTGGCTACCCATTTTGAGTATCTGAGAGGGACTATGATTTTGGCAACCAATAACTTTTCTATTTCTTTCTCAATCAAAGGAAGGAGAAAAGGATTTATTGGTCTCAGTTTCTATTTGAAAGGGATGGTGTCTTTCTCTAAAGGGATTTTATGATGGATAATCTTTTTTTCATACGTTTTAGGTCAATGTATTCCCAGGCAAAGACATCAGTGAATTGCTTCATTAAATTGAAGTATTCAACACTTTGGTCAGTAGATAGGTGGGTGGATAGATTTATGTATCTTGGCTGACCTGGACTCCCTATATTGTGCTTACCGAATATATATTGGTCTTCTTTTTGGGCAGCCTTATAAGGCACATCATTTTGGTCAAATAGTCTTTCTAGCAGAATTAGACCCCTAGGTATATGATTGTTGGGCAGTTGGACAATGTTTTATTTACCAATTTTGTTTCTAAGTTGATATTGGGGATTTTCCTCCAAGGCTTCATTCTCTTGGTCAATTTGAATTTCAGAAAACTCATTAATGACTTGCAGGAATCTATTGACTTCAGCATCATCCTCAAAAACTTTCCAATGATGGACATTATCAGGCAAGGATGGTCTATATTTCATTTGGACTTCATAAACAAGTCTGGGAGGCATGGGAGGAATAAACATGTTGGAAGACACAACAAGGGAATCAACAAGCTGATTTTTGGCTCTAGGGATGTATGAGATACAAAAACTATCAAAGGAATCTCTGAGTCTCCATACCTCATCTCTGTATGCATCATTCCTTCGTTCATCCATTTCTAACATTAAGCTAAGTTTGTGATGTCCTGAGCACCTCAGAGCTACAACCTAGGAGAGTTTCTTGGGATGATAACATTGATTGGTACCATTTCCGAGCAGAAGAGATTGAAGCTCAACTTTTGTGGGAGAACAACATGGTTCCAGATTTTGATGATAGACAAAGTTTGGGCACATTTTGGGTTGTAACCATCTATCTGGCGACTCTATTGGAGAAGCTACTTGGTGGCAACTCCACATTTCAGTTCTAGCTTAGTTTGGGAGGCATACTTAGAGAAATCCTCAAAAATCACCAGCTAACTCAGTTCCTGACCCTGAGAAGATTGCTAAGCGAGGAAAAACATCACAGAAAGGAGCATCAGGATCAGGTAAGCCTAAGAAATCTTATATATCTTTGAAGGAGGAGGTTATAGCTAAGGATATAAAGTTTGAAGATTTGAGCCCAGCATTGTTAGTGAAGAAATTCCTTCAAAGATTCATACAGGTCCTTGTTCAGACAGTTCCCCTTTTGATCTCAGTCCAAAGAAATCCTCCCATAGAGTCCATCAATTTCCCTCATTTCTGTCATCTATTTCATCACTTCCTACCATTCAATCTACCAGTAGCCTTCCACCTATCCCAGTGATGGCAGGCCAGCAAGCTCCCACGAAGATGGAAAGAATTATAGTTGGTAGGTATGGACCCCTAGTATTGCCTATTCCTTTGAATGCCATGCCTGTAGGATAATATCAGAAATATATGCCCAAATTCACTGGTACAGAGCGGGTAACAGTTGAAGAACACCTTGAGTCTTTTTATAGTTATGCTGATAACTTATATATCAGTGAGGATGATGTGTGGATGAGAGTATTTGTCTAGAGCCTTGATGGAGAGGCTAGAAAATGGTTCAGAGAATTGCCCCATAGGTCCATAATAGAAATTAAAGCATTGGATGATGCATTCCTGAAGCAATGGGGAGATAGAAAAGACCTGCTCTACTACCATACAGAGTTTGGAATCCTTAAGAGGGATAATGCGGAGTCTTTGCCTGATTTTAATAAAAGATTTAACCATATTTATAGTAAGATACCAGTTGAAGTAAATCCTACTCTCACCTCTGCCAAACTCACTTATGCCAATGATTTTGATTCTGATTTCTGCCTGCTTTTGAGAGAAAGAAGATGTGCCACTCTAGATGATATGCAAGATGCAACACTAGAGGTGAAATCAAATATCATGGCTGTATAAAAGCTTAAAACACATGCTAATAGAAGAAGGCAGAGAGGTGAGGCTTTTTCTTCCTCTTCTTCATCTTTAGAACCCAAATTAGATAAAATGACAAAAATGATAGAATCATTGGCTGCAGAGATATCTAAGCTAAAAGTTGAGCAGAGTTCTGGGAAAGCAAGGTTTCAAAACACATTTGTTCCAAAAAATCCAAATCCATTCAGAAGAGAAAACGAAAAATTACAAATCATTCAAAGGGGTAAAGAAGCAAATTAAGAACAAAAGGTTAAGGCTCCTTTCCAAAATGTAGTTATGGAGGAGGAGTAGTTTGAAGAAGAGGATGAAATCCATTGCATGGAAGATAAAGGTAATGCTATCTTCTTGACATTGGCTGCATACGAACAAGCATTATTAATGGATTAAACCAGTCAAGAGTGGGATAGAGAGGCTGTTTTGCAGACTGGTGAACAACAAAGATATAATCTGAGGTCAAAAGTAAACAATGTCAAGGAGAGCCCTACCCAAAGAGCTGTTGTCCAGACAGAGTCACAGAATACCAAACAAAAAATACCAACAGCTGATACGATCATCCTCAAAGCACCAACTCAAGAGGTAAGAGGTCCTGATAAGTCCCCTTCCCCTTTCAGTTTTGAGTCAGAAGTCCAGAAGTTAAAAATATTTGTGCCTCTATTAGAACTTGTAAGGAGTGAAGTGTTTAGAAAGCCTATCCTTGAGGCTCTTGAGCTGAAAGCCACACAAACCCTCACTGACTATGTCAATTTACAATATGACAAGCATACAGTTGTGCTTAGCCCTATGATCGAACCTGCTGATAATAATTCTCCATCATTTTATGTCTCCTTGACCATTCATGACATAATCCTCCACAATTTCCTGCTAGACACAAGGGCCAGCCACAATTTGATGCCTAAAGCTGTCATGGAAGAGTTAGGCCTAGATATCACCAGACCCTATCATGATTTATTCTCATTTTATTCAAGAAAGGTAAAATGCTTAGGACTGATCAAAGACCTGGCCATTACCCTAACTCAGCTACCCATGAAGAGTATGATGATGGATATTGTGGTGGCAGATGTCCCTCCTAAGTTTGGCATGCTATTGTCCAGAGGGTGGATAAAAAGACTAGGTGGGACATTGCAGAATGATGTATCTTATGCCACTGTCCTAGTTTTTGGAGGAGAAAGTAGGAGATTGTACAAAGAAGCACAACTGGCCTACATCATTGGTGATGATAAGAACCCTTTTAGTCATACCTTATATGCTGTGGACACTGACTTTGGAGCATGTATCCTCCAAATAGAAGAATCCTGGAAGGCCGCAATGTAGATCAAGAAACTAGTAAATCAGGCCGAGGGAGATCAAGGAAGTCAGGTTTGGTAGATGTTCTTTGATGGAGCATGTTCTAGGGAGACTGCAAGAGTAGGGTTTGTGCTAACATCTCCAAAATAAGAAAGCACAGATATGTCCTTTAAGCTGGCTTTTCAAGTTACAAACAACATAGCAGAGTATGCGGCTCTACTATTAGGCCTTAACACAACTAAAGACAGAGGAATCCGGAACATAAAAGTGTTTAGGGATGTTGATCTGATCATCCAGCAAGTAAATAAGACATTTCAATCAAAGCACTAAAGGCTGAAAGCATACAGAGATGAGGTATGGA
>Ga0115851_100220_pt1 | contig 21936 bp, 13 predicted proteins | sample InSIn2gowninarea_FD_83865 | JGI IMG/M metagenome (GOLD analysis project Ga0115851, IMG submission 83865)
CTTTCCTCTTTCACGCCATTTTGAATTAAACTACGATAGTTTTTCATGTATTTGTTTTTTTTTTAAATATGCTCGTTTAGAAAAATGTTATGCATTGTGTATCAAATATCCAAGATGGTGAGTAAAGTAGGATGACGCCTTTAATTCTTTTGCTTCTTGTAAATATAATGGGTAGCATATATATACAATGTACATATTTACACAGTGACTGATAAACCTATGATTCTTGTTATAAGATTATGAACGATGATGCTTTGCTTGATAGTCTTATAGATATCTGGTACAACATATAGACATGTACAATGCAATATATAACATCTGTTAGAAACATTGAGTACTCAATTACAATACTTTATTAATTTTATTAATTAAATTTTTTTTATATTGAATGTAAATTCAAAGTCCATTGGTTAAGACATTTATCATCTTGTTCACATTAAAGATAAATGTTGTGAGCGTGATTCATGTTTATATAAATTTAATGCTTTTAATTTTATATTTAAATTTTAATAAAGGAAGAATATGTAATGACTTATTGAGTTGAGAGGTGCAGTATACAATTCAAAATGAGGGTGATGTTTGATTCCATCCATGCTCAACCTCGAATTGACATGTGTTTTTTTTTAAACCAGTATAGATTTTCACCTCAAGAGATTTGATCCTCTTGGACATTGATAAAATTTGTTCTTTCATTATTTAAATTGCAACTTTGAATGTAAATACACTAAGATCTTCAATTATATTTTTAAGTATATAAATAGATTCAATGCCTTGAAAATCTCCATTGTCACTTGAATTTTGTAGATTACACCTTCAAATTATACCAAATGTTTGATAAAATTCTAGATAAAATAAACTAGAAAATATATATATATATGAAAAAGGGCTAAAATGTAGAATAAAAAAAAACTATTTGAAATATTTTAACCATAAAAAAAAAAATTAAAAATTAAAAATAAAATAAAAATAAAATAAAATAAAATAAAATAAATAAATAAATATGTTTTTAATCATTTTATGTAATATATACATAGATTTTTTTTTACCATATATACATAGGTGACATTAAAATAATTTATGTAAAATGGACATTGAGATATTTTATTTATGACCCACACTATTTTATTAAAATGTCAACTACGTACATACATATATGGTAAAAAAACAAAATATATATATATATATATATATATATATATATATATATATATATATATATATATATATATATTGCATCTTGTTAGGCAGGAAGAATAATGATGTTCATTAGATAATGGTGGATATATGCTCTCAACAGGAAACATGTTATGGTAATTATTCCTCTTAATAGAATAATGCATTAACAATAGTCTCTGAACATATCAGGTCTTCAAGTTTTATAATAGAAAGATGCAGTAAAGGCTTGCAAGTTTGTAGCAATGTATTGACAAAATCAATGGCTAATGGTTTATGGATTAGGATTTTGTATATTTTTTCTTCTAAATCAAAAAGTTTCTAAAGTGATAGAGAGACGACCTTCGTGTTGAGAGGATAAGTGCATGTGCCAAATTCATGACAGAATTGCTTGTATGGTGGTTATCCTTCAATGGTTCGGGTTCCTCTTTGTATGAGAATTGAAGGGCCCACGTTGGAGTCTCACATTATAGATTTAGTCCTTTTTATGGTTTTTCACACATTGGAAGATAATTTGTTTTTCGCTATTGTTGTTTTTCTTTGATCTAACCTTGGTGTTCACATTTTCTTCCATTGTTTCATTATTAGCATGTTATGCATGTAAGTGTAGGATTAATATTGGAATTTATTTATGCAATGTGATTGGATTTTTACATGTTTCTTAATGTGATATCATGGCCATGGTTCGTAGTTGCCTATTTCCCTATCGCGATGAGAAAATGGGAATTCTGATAACCACATAAGTGTTGTAAAGGAAAAAATTATTTTTGGTTGTAGACAAAATTGAATTTTAAATTTCAAACATGGTCCGTATCCATGTATCCTTGTATATGTGTAATGTTGTTGTCATCCCTTCCTGATCGATTACTACTCAATTGGACTACTATGTAGCAAGGATTTGGTTGTGGTTATGTGTTCTATGCCATATAATATATTTATTTCAATTTATTACTTACACTAATTCAGCGGATATTCACTTACCCTGATGTATAGGAGCTTCATGTCTAACAACAAGGTAAAACTTAAAAAAAACTTTCTTCCATTACGAGTTTTGGTGTTCATCTTGTTGACTTTCTTGAATGCAAACTTTTTCATCATCATGCACCGATATGTAGGCACTACTTGTACATGATTACATATAGATAAATAATAAATAATATTATAATATTATTTTTATATTGTAGCTATAATCTGTCTTTCCCTTTGTGAAATCATGGTGGAATCTCTTCTCAGATTGAATGAATAATGTGAGGGTTATATGTTACATTGGTTAGTGACATATATGATGGTATCAATTTTGATCCATATTTATGAAGGAATTAAATGAAATACATATATAAACAAAAACATAGAGATATTACAAAAATAGATCTCCAATTCATTAGTAACGAAGTACTGAAAATTGTTTATATGAAAAATGGAAATAAACTAACTCGGGCAATGGTAGCTTATCTTTGAGAAGAGATGTGAGGACTACTGCCTTCTAAACTATGTTACAATGAGGGTAAAAGGTCTATTTATTATTGATAAACAATTGAAAACTCTAAAAATCCAAAAACCTAACCCTAGGATATGAAGCGCTAAAATTTTGTTAGCCCCGTTAGGGTAAATTGGTACATCAACTTCTCCGAGGTTGTAACTTTGACATACAATTTTCATTTGATGTGTACGATACCTCGTTAAAAATATATATAATAGGAATAAAAATTGTGATTGTAAACTATTAGTATAAATTTAAAATTTTCTTGTTTTCCAAAAAAAACATCATTTAGGGCCTTAAAAGGACTTCTAAAGTTTAGGGCCTAAAAAATTTCCAAAAATATTAAATTGTGCTACAATTAAGGAAAATGAAAGAAACAATGGTGGCGGTCTGCATGGAATAGGTGGGTAGCCACCATTATCGACCCAATTTTAGTCTTGCCCCCTTAGGAAGAAATTGTCCCCATTGTGTTGACTTCTTGCATGAGATGTGGAAAGTTATGTTGAACTTAGTCACTATTGATCCACATGCCTTGGTGCAGGAGTCAACCAACTTTGACAACCTGATATAGTTGGATCCTATGTTGGGGAGTGTTCTTGATCTACATGTCCATGATCCAATTAGTTTTGGATTGCTCCATGAAATGCCTGATGTGTCCATTAATGGTGGAAGCTATGGTTGAAGGTATTTTACATTGAAAATTGGGTGTAGGCCAAGGAATTGGGGAATTATAAGCTCAAAATTCATGTCTTCCACAACCTTGGTGATGGTGTAAGGCCCATATCAGAGTGGTTTGAGCTTTCGATGGTCTTTGGTGAGATGATATTTTTGAAAATGATACCAATCTTTGTCACACACCTAAAATGTGTGTGGCACTCGATGTTTATCATGTTTCTATTTGTACTTGCCATTGGACTTATCCAAGATGTCCTAAACCCACTGGAATATGTCTTCAATGCATTCAATAAACTAGTTTTCTTTATCATCCTCATATTGTACAAGCGGTGATTTTATCTTTGTAGTCGCATGAGGCATAACAACATCAATCAAACACAATGGTTGAAAACCCAAACCCACTTGAAAAGAATTATGGCTAGTTGAGCTATGGAGATATTTGTTATAACTATGTTGCATATAAGGAAAAATCTCATCCTAGGTTCTTGGATGCTTGGAGTTGCACATGCATAGTATGTGCACTATCATCCTATTGATGACTTTTTTCTAGCCATTAATCTATGGATGGAATTCATTCGACTTGGTGAGCTTAGTGTCTTGTAATTCCCAGAGGCTCGACCAGCATATGATCAAGAACTTGCTATCTGATTTGATGTAATGGTATGTGGGATTCCAAAATGTACCCACAGTCATTCAATGAAGAGTTTTGTAGCATCCTTTGTTATGGCAATCTTCTTGAAATCCACCAATATTGCCATCTTAGAAAATATTTCCACGACCACAAATATATAGCCATTATTGTGCTTGGCAGAAGGGAGGCTCAACAAATAGTCCATGGATATCAATTCCTAGGGCTACATGGATGTAGGAAAAGGAGTGTATAGGCCCTGCTTCTTGATGGTTAACTTGATGATGTCATCAAAAGTGTAGGATTTGATATATTTTTGAACATCCTATAAGAGCTTTATCGAATCAAAATAATTTTATATTATGAACACATTTTTCTCCACACCAAAGTGTTGTGTGGCATAACTATAGTATTCCTCTCAAATTAGCTTGCCATTCTCACTTGTAGGAACAAAAAGGTGGCCCAGGTAGCCTAATAATGCATCTTAGAGGTGGAAATATGGAACTTTTTTGCCATCCACTAATATCTAGTGTGTGGTGGAAAACTATAGATAATATTTCTACAATTGTGACCATCCGACGGTCTTGTGGCCACAAGAATTGAGAACAAAATTTAGTTCTAAGATTGGTACTGATTGAGCCAATTTTAAAAATAATTGACGTTTACGTTCTTATATTTAATGTTTAAGTGGAATTATTATAGATATATAGACCACTTCTAATGTTGATTATTCTACAACGACCCTTGTGTCTAGATAAATTGAAGAGGTCAGTGATCTGTGTGGATGATTGTCTCCTTCCCTAGAATGTATTGTTTCCATTGTCAGCACACCTACATGATTGAGGGAATTTTTTATCATATGTGGGGTATTTCCATATTGTATCAGAAAGTGTCTCACTATAATAGGACATCGGATGGCCCTTTTGGGTGATAATTTCATTAATAGCACAGTCAGAGGCATCTGTCTGAATTTGAAATGGATGGTACATGTTTAGAAATGTGAGCATAGGTGTAGGTCAGAGGCATTACTTCATCTCAATGAACACCTTCTGTTGGGACTCAAATAAGAAAAACTTTTCTTTCAAACTTCCCGTGGTAACCTTACTAAGAGGATAAGTGGTATGAGAGAATCCTAACATGAACCTTCAGTAAGAATTGGCAAGGATCAAAAAGTTTTGAAGCTCTGTTAGAGTGGTTGAGGCTGGCCAATCCCAAATGACTTTGATCTTATCCAAATCTACATACATGCCTTTCTCCTGATTGATGTAGCATAGCTATCAGACCTAGCACATGCCAAATGTGCTTTTATGGAAGTTGGCACATAGTTTGTGCTACTGCAAGGTGATAAGGACCTATCAAATGTGTTGTAGGTTCTCTTCCCAACTCTTATTGAAGATGAGGATGTCATCTTGATATACAACCATGAATGAGTTGGTTAAGGGATAGAAGATGTCATTTATCATCCTCATGAAAGTTGCAGGGCCATTTGTCAACCTAAAAGGCATAACCAAACACTTGAAAAGACCATCCTTGGATTTGAAGGCGACATTCTATACATCTGTGGTTTCTATTGGAACCTAGTGAGAGTTAGACTTCGAGTCGATTTTGATTAAATACTAAGACCCTTCAATTCATGGGATTGGATACCTATTCCTCAAAATGATTTTGTTTAGTGGTCGATAATCAATCTAGAGTCTCAAGGTTTCATATCTCTTCCTTACAAGTATAATCGGTCTCCCACAAGGTGACTATCTTGATCATATATGCCCTTTTTTTAGCAACTCCTGGATCTTCTGCTTGATTTCTTCATTTTTCATAATGGGGTGGGGACATATCCACCCATTGGGTAGAGATTCTATGGGAGTCATATCGATCGAATTCTTAACTTGACCATGCAAACGTACCCTTCTGGGTGAGGAGAATATGTCCTTTTATTCTTCCATGACCTTGTCCACCTAATTCTTCTATGTGGTGAAACCCTTCTTAGGGGTCATGGATGTGGCCACTATCTTCCCCTTGCTTTGAGAGTGAATTTTTAAATATTTCCAAGTTATCATTGAATTAGAAAAGAATAAATACATTTAAATACGACTTGTTTGTGAGGTGGCACAATATCAAATGTTGTAGCCATGGATGCATCGATATTGGGAGAACTAACATTTCCCAAGATCAATGGTGTTGTATCCTCTGGTATCATCTCTGTATGCCAAAAAAACAAAAGTACAATGAGGTACTTTAATGTTACCCTTTTTGAAAAAAATTTAGTTATATAATGATATTTTTAACCAATGTTTGTCATCAATTAAAAATCATACTAACCTAATGTACAAATCATTCTTTGATAAGATCCTCCATCAAGCCTTGGAAAGTATGCCCGCGGCACCACTTGACCTAGCTCAGGAACACTAGCCTACCAACATGTAGTCAATGGTCTATAATCAACGTGGCCTAATGTACTTACACCTGATGTCTAACAGACTATTTTGATAGATCTCATTTGAAGGTTATATAAATGAACTATGCTGCACTAGACAACATTTGAGACATGCTATCACATTGTTTGCATCGTTAAGGTGATTTTAAAGTTGAGGTTGCATTGTGGGGTTGCATGTACGCTTATAAATAGGTGGACATGTAAATATATTACACCTATCATTTGGTCAATCTTGGGTAGAGCCAATACCAAATCCCTAGAATTCATTAATGCCAAAATAATTAACATGGAGACCAACTGTGAATTTGGTTCACAATTTTAAAACAAAATACAATGGCACTTCCATATTATTACAAGGAGTTTTATAAAAAAACCATAAAAAATTGTCTCATCTGATTCTCCTTCCATGGATTTAATGCACAACAATCCATGCAAAGATGTGTCTTCCTTGGATCAGGGGTCTAATTAGCTCTTGCGTCATTAAATAATCCCACAATTATTTGTTTAGTGATACTAATTGTTTTAACATGTTCTTTACTAATACCAATGATGTAGAGTTCTGTCATAGTGGCCCTAGATATTGGCCAAATAATTTTGGGCATAATAATTATGTTAAGGATGTAGCTAATGAAATTGTGATGGTCCCTTTATGTCATTAATCGATTTAGTTAATATTCATAATTTATTTAAATATCACTAGTAAATTGTGTTTATGGATTGATATTTTCCTCTAATTTATAATTTCTTTTGGATTTTGTATGGGATTGGCTTGTTGATTGGGATTAGGATCTTAAGCCATTGTAATTATATTTAAAATATTTATATATATATATATATATATATATATAGATATATATATATATAATTTTAAAATTTTATTGCATTCAAATAATAACAAAAGCAAAATCCAAAATAAGAGAAAAAAACATTAAGGAACTTACCTTTTCCAAACGGGACAAATTTGGACCACGAGAGTGTGTGCATTCATTTATTGGATATTAGCTAAATCACAGGGTCTGTAGGGAACAATGCTACGTTATGGTCACTTTTTTCCATAGTCTAACGATTATGCTTTTTTCCCCTAAAAGTTATGGAAATTATGGCCATATTTTGAAAAACTCTTGCCAGAATTTTTGTAAAACCGAGTAAAATCTGTTAAACTTCATAAGATCAGGTGCCCTAGAAGTTTTTGATGGTGCTGAATCTATTTCCACCATAAAAAAACATGATTCAAACGCTGCCTCTACAAGACTTTTTGAAATGTTTTTGCCTGGATTCCAACCACTTTTGGCCATTTGGGCAATTCTCTCACCTCTTTAGATGACTCCCATTCTTTTTAATATGTAGAGGAACATGCCCATGATTTTTAAAAGCACACAAATGTTTTGAAAATATGTGTACTTTTTTAAAAACTAATGAATGTGTCCTATGTTTCCATGTTATTAGCTAACATGGTGGTTAGGAAAGTGTTGAGCATAGAAAATAGGCATGTTTAATTATATATCCCTCTCCCTCTAACCTTCAGTCCTTTCTTCTTGTCTTGGCCTTCTTCATATCCATTCATCATGCATGTATCCACAAGGGAAGCACATTATCAGGAGTAGGCTTTTCAGGGTCATTCTCTTAGCAACCACCACTTACAAGAAACAATAACTAGACTTTGAGATCTTACTCCATGCCGCATTTAGGAGGAGATAACTTGGATGGAATGTAAAGGAGCCCCAATGAAACAAATACTTTTAGATTCCAAGAATATCACTGAGTTGGATGAATGGGTGCCAAATGTAGGTCAAACTTGAGGTTGCTTTAATTAATACATGTATAGTACCAATTTATACTTAGATTTGAAGTTTCTCCTTGGTCACATTTTGATGAACTCATTTGAGCATAGAGCTAACATCCTTCATTCTTTGGAGAGATTCCATCATCATCTAAGGGATCTAGATCGATATTTATATATCATTAAGTAGTATTTGGGAATACCACCTCCAATTTGTAGAAATCTCGACAAAAATGAAGATCCTATTGAGGTTGCGAACACTGATTTTGATCTGTCTACTTATTTTATTCCATTTGCTTATTTTGAATTTTGATCGTATAGTTTGTTTTGTTGTCCTATTTGGTCTAGTTTTTAGTTTGTATCTCAGCCTCTTAGTCTTTATGAACATTTTGATATCCTATGTCTCTCTATGAAGAGTGAAATTTTTGTTATGGTTCAATCTTCCTAAATAAACACTGACCTAAGATACTCAACTATTTTATGTATAGTCCAATTTAGAAGGAAAAAATATCTACCCCACAAAAAAATTAATATCTTAGTTAATTTAAAATGAGTTTATAATTTAATTAATTTTTATAAATTTTTAAATACCGACCATGTGAGATATATCATGACTTAAGTGTCCTGATGCCTAGCCTGGACTAATTTTTATCAATGTTTACTAGTTGTTTAATTTATATCATTTTTCTAATATTGTTTAAAAAGGAATTTAAATAATATGTTTTAGTCATTGTAAATGAATGTAAGAAATAATATGTTGACATAATATGGGAGAGATTTTCTACTCTCATGAAGTATTACATCAAACAATAATAAAATAATAGAAAATAAAAGAGTAATACAAATAATAAATAGATTCAATTGAATTTGTTATATTGGAATTTTGTGTTTGTTAATAAAGTTACAAAAATTCTGTTCTAGTAAGAAATTGGAATGAAGTATCATATTACAGATGGATGTCCTAAATATCATATTATATATTATGGACAACATACATTGAAAACAAATTTCATAAAATTTAATAGAAATGGATATAAAACTGATCAAATAACAAAAAGGTTCCTCTAAAGGTTCTTCATCATATTCCCATAATGCCATGTTTGTAGTGATTATTTAGGTGTGAAAGCATAGCAAATTTTATGGATTTCCATCCATGGAAGATGGTTTTCTTTGAATTCCTATAGATGGTTATAAATTTAGGGAAATTAAGGAAAAACGGCCACATTTTAAACATGAACCTCATATTTTTATGCTTTCATTAGCAGTTGACAGTGTTAATCAATTTGTACAACTCAGGTCTCTTTACTAAGTGTCACAATTTTTTGTTATTAACAATAGCCTTCCTCCTTTGATGTTAACAAAGCAGGAGAAAATTATGTTAACAATGATTGTTCTAGGTATTTGTTCACATTAAATTTTTAAATTTTAATTTAACATTTCATTTATCTTGTTTGTTGCATAATATGTTATATTTATTTATTTAGTTATATGTATATATCTAATTAGTAATTATGTGTAATTTAAAAAAATTAGGTAAGTACCAAGTTAAGTATATGAATTCATATATCAATCCTCTTATCAAAAAGTTAATGAAGTTATGGGTCGATATCGCTATGTATGAAATTTGTAAACCAATAAGGGAGAAACCATTTCAATTTCATGGAATACTTGTATGGACAATTTATGATGCCCCAGGACTAACACATTTTTATGGTATGTAACATTCCATTGCTCTTCAATAGTATATAATTATTTCAATTAGATCATATCATGCATGTATTTTAAATAATCCCTTCATTTACAATCGACATTAATCCATATCTTGTCATCGTTCAAACTAAGGGTAAATTTGCATTTCCAGCTTTTGATCCTAAGATGATCTATCATCATTCAACGATTTTAGGAAAGGGGGTGTTTTATGAGTATAGGAACTTCCTCTCTAAGAACCATAGGTATTGTTCTACTGAAAAACATCTTTTCAGTGGGAAATAAGAGATTGGATTAAAACCACAAAGAATGACACCTCACATATGGAAGTTGGAAAGGACACGGGCTTTCACAAGGAATGAAAAATTATCCCACTCAATTCATGAGGCTTCCCTATTATGAGAACTTAAGAATAACCCATTTGTTTGATACAATTCATATCAGGAAGAATGTGACAACAAAAATTTATGGTGGATCATAGATAGCAAGAGGGATGAAGAAAAAAATCTAGAAAATTTGTAATGGCATCATGGAAGCCAATCATGCAATGAAGAGTGTGATACAATAAAATAGCAATGGGGATCGAAATAAACTTCCATGATTACTAAAAATGAATCAAAATGATGATTAAAAGATTTCATTTGAGTAATTAAATTTCCCATAGATTTTTCTTCAAACATAAATAATATCATAACAAAAAAAGGTGAATTGGTAGGGTAAAATGACATGATTGGCATACGTTCATTAAGGTAACTATTTTGGTATATATATTTCAATATTAATATATGTTTTTTCAATTACTTGTTGATCAACTTAATTACATTATGCATTTTATTTGTAATATAATATATTATGTTTTGTTGAAACATGTACTTATTTGCTTGCATCATATGTAGATGGTTCCCATTCAAAGAAATATATAAAGATGATATAAAGCATTGGAAGACATAAATTCCTTGGCTAATGTGTGAAATGAAAAAGTATATATCTCTCACACTTTTCAATGCATAAGGACATTGTGTCATCCACCAAGTTGAGGAGATTGAATTTTTTGGACCTATACACACAAGGTCAATGTGGATGGTGGAGAGGAAATTGAAATCATTGAAGGCATTGGTTAGAAAAATAGTACATCTTGAGGGTTACATGGTGGAGGGATATATGGCATATCAATCCATGGGGCCCATTATTCATTTTCTTCCTATATTAGCAAAAAATATGCATGTGGATATTTATAAGATACACACACACAAATATATATATATATATATATTATCATTTTTTCTGTATGTCATATTTATTTAGATTTTGTTCTTTCATCAATTATTAATATTGATTATTGTAACTAATATTTATTGTTGAATTATGCCTTTTTGATATAGTCGGTCGAGAGTGGGAAGCACTAGATTTATACATTGTAAATAATCTTGAATTTGATGAATCCATGGATTGAAATATGTGAACGATAGCATAGTACATTATCATGGCTAGGGGTGTTTGCATTGGTTAATGACGTTATTTGTGTCTGAGATGCCAACCTTAGATAGAGAAAAATTGATTTAACAAATTGTTTGAAAGATAAAAGTTAAAGTATACATTTTCATCGCCTTGAAATATTTAATTAATTACTGTTATAAATATATCATTAATGTGAATGCATGAATGTTTTTTTAATATACCTTCCACGTTATCTCTCTCTCTCTCTGTCTCTCTCTGTATATATATATATATATATATATATATATATATATATATATATATATATATATATATATATTATATTTTTCATTGAGTTTCTTGCTCATTGAAATAGGCCGAGCACATGTTAAAGTGTTATAGGTGAGTCTGAGAGTCAAAAGAAAATGTTGAAGACCTTAAGGGCATGTTACACTAGGTATATTTGTATATTAGAGTCAAAGATATTCCTACCCTCGTACCTTTGTTTAGGTCGTGCACCCATTCAAACCCCAAATTTCATTCAGGCGGGCCAGGTCGTGCCATGTTGTGCCATGTGTGGGTGACCACCTGTATGTCTTCTACACATTCATGTAAACTATTTGCCCGACACTCCCTCATGCCTTTGTTCACATCATGCACCCATGGAAACCCCAAATTTCATTCAATCGGGTTAGGTCAGCTTGGCCAAGGTGGGTCGAGTCATGTCGTGTCGTGTGTGGGTGCCCGGGCACACATGGTCATGCCAAAAATTCTAAGTTGTGACCACCCATGTGTCTTTTGCATGTTTGTGCGGCCCATTTTCTCGACACTCCCTCATGCCTTCATACGGGTCGTGCACCCATGGAAACCCCAAATTTCGTTCAGGTCATGCGCCCATGGAAACACCAAATTTCGTTCGGGTCATGCACCCATGGAAACACCAAATTTCTTTCGGGTAGGTCGGGTCATGCCATGTGTGGTTGCCCGTGCAAACACATTAGGGCAGGCTAGGTCATCTCACCAACAGCCAGTCAGGTCCTGTCGTTTCGTGTGTGGGTGATCGGGTACATGTGACCATGCCAAAAATGCTAAGTCATGAATGCCCATGTGTCTTCTGCATGTTCGTGCAGCCCGTTTGCTCGAAGCTCCCTCGTGCCTTCGTTTGGGTCATGCACACATGGAAACCCCAATTTTTTTCGAGTCATGTGCCCATGGAAACCCCAAATTTCATTTGGGCTAAGTCAGGACGTGTCGTGTGTGGGTCCCCGTGCAAATGCATTTGGGCGGGTCGGGTCAGTTCGGGTCCTGTCGTGTCACGGTTCCCAGGACACACATGCCCGTATCAAAAATTATAAATTGTGACCAAGGGTGGGCTTTGTGCATGTTCATGTCGCCTGTTTGTCCAACTCTCGCTTGTGTCTTCGTTTCGTTCATGTGTCGGAGCCCATGTAAATGCGTTCGAGCGGGTCGTTTTCTGTGTAAACTTGTTCGGGCGGGTCATTTTCCCATGTAAACTCGTTCGGGTGCGTTGTTTGCCCATGTAAACTCATTGAGGTGGGTCAATTTCCATGCAAACTTGTTTGGGCATGTCATTTGAGGATGTCCGTGTAAACTCATTCGGGCAAGTCGTTTGCCATGTAAAATCGTTCGGGGGGGTCGTTTGAGGGCACCCATGTAAACTTGTTTGGGAGGGTTGTTTTCCATGTAAAATCATCTAGGCAGGTCGATTTCTGTGTAAACTCATTCAGGCAAGTCGTTTGCCATGTAAACTCATTCAAGTGGGTCGTTTGAGGGCACTCATGTAAACTTGTTTGGCAAGGTCATTTTCCATGTAAAGTCGTTCGGGCGGGTCGTTTGAAGGCGGTCGTGTAAACGAATTTAGGTAGGTTGTTTTCCATGTAAACTTGTCCTGGCAGGTCATTTGAGCGTGGTCATGTAAACTCATACAGGCTAGTCGCTTGAGGGTGGCTATGTAAACTCATTCGGGTGAGTCATTTGCCATGCAAAATCGTTCAGGGGGGTTGTTTGCCATGTAAAAGCGTTCAGGCGGGTTGTTTGAGAACGTTTGTGTAAACTTGTTTGGTTGTGTAATTTAGTGTGAGGGTGCACCCGAGCGCATGAGCTCGTATCAAAAATGCTAAGTTGTGACCCGAGGTGGGCTTTTTGCACATTCGTGTAGTTCGTTTGCCTGGCTCTCCCTTGTGCCTTCGTTTCGGTAGTGTGGGTACCCATGTAAACTTGTTCGGGAGGTTCGTTTGAGGGCGTTCTTGTAAACTTGTTTGGGTGGGTCATTCAAGGGCATATGTGTAAACTTGTTTGGGTGAGTAGTTTGAGGGCATCTGTGTAAACTTGTTCAGGAGGGTCATTTGAGGGCGTTCTTGTAAACTCGTTCGGGCAGGTCGTTCGAGGGCACCCATGAAAACTCGTTCGGGCAGGGTCGTTTGAGGGCTTTCGTGTAAACAGGTTATTTAGTGAGAGGGCCCACCGGAGCACATGAGCTTCTATCAAAAATGCTAAGTTGTGACCTAGGGTGGGCTTTGTGCATGTTCGTTCAGCTCGTTTACCCAGCTCTCCATTGTTCCTTCATTTCGGTCGTGTGGGTGCACATGTAAACTTGTTCGGGCGGGTCGTTTGAGGGCATCCATGTACACTCGTTTAGGAGGGTCATTTAAGGGCATCCATGTAAACTCGTTCGGGCGGGTCATTTGAGGGTGTCTATATAAACTCATTCAAGTGGGTCGTTCAGGCAGGTCGTTTGAGGGCATCCATGTAAACTCGTTCGAGTGGGTCGTTCATGCGGATTGTTTGATGGCGTTCATGTCAACTCATTTAGGTGGGTCATTCAAGTGGGTTGTTTGATGGCATCCGTGTAAACTCATTCAGGCAGGTCATTTGATATACATATGGTAAGGCCTGGAAATTGAAACATAATTCAAGATCAACTCTAAAATGAGCTGAATGAACTTAATAATGCATTGTAACTTAACGAACAATATTTAGAGGTCTAGGCTAGAGATGTGCTTCGGCATCATTAAACCTAGTCACTATTGCTTTCACTTAAGGTTAGGTGATTCCTCCTTCTGAGACTCAATAGCTGTTAGTAGGGACTTGCGCTCCCAGAACCGTCGAGTATATGTTGGGAGACCCCACTAGGTTATCATCCTACATCCATAGGAAGTCATGTCTGCCACCTTACAAACCATAATGCACTGAACACAGCATTCGAGAAGATTGACTTCCATATGGAAAGTCCTTGGTTTTCATATGATCGTCAAGGTGTATATGCAGTTTTACAAGTTGTTTGGTAAACCTTTTGCCTAGTTCTCTAGAGTAGTCACTTTCGTTCCTTTTCAGACTCCTTAAAAGAAAAGGATCATCTAAGAACTTGTATTTTCAGGCTCATCAAATATTCAAAGGTGATTAGAGTCATCTTTTGTCCTTTTCTCGACTCTTTAAAAATGAAAAGGTCAAGTTTTGTTTCTATGCCATAAAATTTACTACCCACGAAATATTCCTGGTTACAATTAATTTTCTTTTTTTTCCAGCTCGTTCTTGATGGCAACATCCCTAAAGTCTATCGGCCAAGGTCTTCCCTTAGATGGAAATCCTAGTCCATTTCCTCCATTTGCAAATGCTAGTGTTCCATATAAGGCAACATTGTTGTTGCTTGGGTTAACCATTGATTTTCCCATTTGGTTGTTATCAACCTCGGTGGTTCCGAGTGTCATGAATCCTATTCCATTGTCTCCTTCATTTGAATCACGACACAATGATTCCAAGGTTGAGCCTATGCCTTCTTCCCCTGTTTCTTTGTCTTCATCTCCTACTTCGCTTGGTGAAAGTTCCACATCTAGTAACCAGGAGACTAAGAAGAATAAGAAGAAGAAGTCGGATAAGTGCAAGGCCACCTGTGCGACTATTGCTCCAAGTATACCTCAGGTCGGAACACTTCCCACTCCTCCATGGAAGGTTAAGTTTCCTTGTAAATTGTGCAAGGGTGACCATCTTCTTCGTGATTATCCTGGCATCCCTAGGACCTTAGAAATATGGTCTCACAATCTGGCTCATCCCTCATCATCCTCTGAAGCTCATGACGATGCTACCCTACCGACTACTAGTGGTAAGAAGAAAGGGAAGATTCGATTCCCCTGTAGGCTATGTGAAGGTGACCATCCCCTTCACCTTTGTCTGCTCATGGATAAAGCTTTCGCTATGTTGGAAAGTCTTATAGCTTCTTCACCCCAACTTCCCATTGGTTATCAGAGGCTCTCTTTAGACCCCCCCCTGTTGACAAAGAGATTAACTTAGATTCTTCTCTTTTCCACCCTTCTCTTCCTGAACCTGGCTATGGTAAGCCTGTTCTAGATCAACCATTGGTTAGAGAGAGTTTTGACTTGAGTTCACCACCCGTTGATCACTCTGTTCCAGAAGAGCATCATGATCACACTGCTCATGTTCTTCTCATCTCATCATATTCTCCAGAGTCCGAGAACGACCCTCCTATACCAATTGATTCAGAGAGTCCTTCTTCTTTTCCTGTAGAGCATCGGGGCAATCATATGATACCCCCACCAAGTAGTTCAATCATTTCTTTTGATTGGAGTCACTTGACTACTTTCTGCCTGCCATCCTATGTTCCTTTCCAGATTACATTACATGCCTATGATAAGGTAGTACCTGGCATTGTTTTGGATGAGGGTGCGTCGTTTAGCCTCATGCCTTTGAGTACTTGGCAAGATTTTGGCTCCCCACAACTTGTGCCAGTCACGAAGAATCTGTTGTGGTTTGACAGAGGAACCAGTCAACCTTTGGGATCCTTCTGAAATTTCTTGTTACTTTGGGAGGCAAAACCGTTTATATAGACGTAATGGTTGTCCAAGGTGCTTTAGAGTTCAGTCTTCTCCTTGGCCATGACTATGTTTATGCCATAGGGGCCCTTATCTCTTCACTTTTCCATGTGGTTTGTTTTCTGCATGATGGAAGAATGGTGACTATTGATCAATTATCGTTCTTTAGTCCCTCGGTACCTCCTGTGTAGCCGTCGTCCCCTATTGGTTCTTACTTGCAAGCAGTACCTTCCTAGCCGCATGTCAATTATGTGGCTACCCATTCCATCTCTGCATCCGCTCATGATCATGTAGATGGCCTCATACATCATGTACTGGGGGCATTGGAACTAGATTTGTCATTAGTGCCTCATGACATGTATTCCTCCCAGAGTGCATTTCTTCCATCCTGCAAAGACCTCTTGGGAGCCATGCTCTCATATGGCCCATGAACAAGAGTCTGAGGATAGTTCTTTTACTGTGTCAACCTCATTAAAAAATGAAACAACTCCCTTTCCAATTCGAGTCTTTGATTAAGATCTCGTAAACTCCAAATTGAGTCTTTCCAAGATCTCGAGAGTGAACCTTCATTCCATCCACCTCGTTGAATGCAATGAAGTTGGGGGTCACGTACCTTGATTTGCATTGTTATGATAAGGGCATGCAAACTTATAACAAGCATAGTTTTTCATTTCATGCTTGTGTAAACATGAAACCGAATCCAAGCAGAGTTCTCCATGGTTCAAGCTTGTGTAAAAATGAATGCATACCCTATTTACATCTCGTGATTGCTATTTTTATCCACTAATTTCTTATAGATGAGCCTTGGTTGTTTCATTCCTTCACCACCATCTCTTTGGCCGATCATATGCTTTCACTTGGTTGTTTTTCCCTTCCTGAGGAACCGCAATGATGAGTGGTTTTATTATCCAGCCTCTTAACCATTACATATTTTGAGCAGTTCCACCATTGTCGGAACTAGTTGCTACCCTTTATACCACTCGTTCCTCTAGGAAAGGTCCTCTTTAAGCTCTTTTTTGACTCGTAAAAAATGAAAATATTGGCGATTTTTCCTTTTTAACTCATTAAAAGGAATAAAAGGTTGTCCACTTTCAGCTCTTTTCTGACCGTATAAACATGAAAAGGTCACTGGACTTTTGTCGTTTCAAGTTTGTTATTGGTTATGAAACGAAGTGTCGTCGATAACTGTTTTACTTTTTTAGATTGTGGCCACTAATTACGAAAAGTACTCCTTGATCGTAATGGTCAAGTGGTTCTCTCAAGTATTATTTTCTACTTTTTCGGGCTCGAGGGACATAAATTTACAAAAATGGACCGCCGTGGAGTTTTCTTTTCCATATCTTTTTCAAACTCTCTAAACATGAAAAATACTCTGAGTTTTACCTATGTCGGACTCATTAAACCCTGATGACATTGGACTCATTGCCATGATGAGATTCGAGCTTCTCCTCTCTAGGGTTCGTTAAACTATTACTAGGTTGGATTCATTTGAAGGTAGTCAAACTTATATCTCAAGCATATGCGATCCCCTTCAATCTTGTTTCTCAAAAATTGTTGGGGTACTCACCAGTAATGGTGGGGGAAAATTCAGAAGTCATCATTGGTTATTTGCGGCAGCTAGTCACTCTTGAACATCAACAATTTTTCTTCTTGTCAGGTTGGGATATCCACACATCATCATTTGTCCTTCCACAGTTTTGGGTTACCATTTTTCCTCATTCCATTTGATCCATGTTGTCTCCATCAAGCCTCTGATCCCTTGGTACCAAAATGCTACCACATTCCAGAGTCGCGTCACCAATATATTCAAGAGTATAATCCTTCTGCAGTTCACACCCTTACCTCCTCCTCTGATACTCTGTTTCACCATCTACCACTTGTTCCTTATCTCATGTCATTGATGGGGGAAACATTATGGCCCTCCTGCGACGAATCATCTCCTATCGACGCCAGCTCATTATCCAGGAGATTGGTTTGGAGATCCCCTTCAGTACCTTGGAGCTTGCATGCCTCAATGGCAAGTTCTTCGTACTTAACGATAGACTTTCATCATTGGTCTTTGATTGGGTGATTCCATGAGTCTTCGACTTCAGTTCATTTTTCACACTTAGTGGATTGTACTAGACAGTACCCTGAGAACCATTGGCATTATTGGTGGTTTCTCTCGCACTTGTTAATGGTTTTCATCGTTGACTGGTAATCAAGCGACTTTCTATCATGCTCGATCTCATCACATTTGTTCACATGCTAGAATTTGTACTATGATCGGTCAGGTTTCAAGACCCTCAACTAAGATTACATATGTTTGGGTTGCATGGATTTGTTCATGATTACATATATGACTTTTTGATGGATGGCTGCAACCATGGCTGAGTCTTCATGGATGGCTGCGACCATACCTTTATCAATATCATGGTCTTGTTAATTGGATGGTTGCTTCCATACCATAGACTTAGTTTCATATGTCTTTTGGATGGCTACGCCCATGCCTAAGACTACTTGTATTTCACTATCAGAGATATCAGTTGTACTTGTGCCTACAGGTTCTTCAATGTGGTGTTCCAGTTCGGTCATGGTTTTGTAAAGCATTTCACCCCTCCCAATCTCTCGGGCTTCATGATTTAGGAGGCATATGTTACACAGTAATTTGTCAATGTCTTCATCTCAATCCCTCTACTATCTCATGTGTCAAATAAACATGTCCATATCTTCCCATTTATGCAAGAAGATTAAGCAAATGCTCTCTAATGTTTGAAGATTGACCCTTTTTTACTAAGTTCCTGCATCATCACTAGTAAACCCTTAAAATGCATGACAGTTCTCTCTCATGCACTATATCTATTATCAGGAAATCTAATGTCTATGCAGAGCTGCTAGTCCCATGAAGACTAGTAGCTATCTTAGAAACAAACAAACTAAAACTATTTTTATTTTCCTTTATGATAAGTAAATAAGAGGGGAACAAAGGACACCAACCTCAATCTTACGCTTGGTTCCTCATTTGATTCCTCTCCCTTCTAATAGATCTTTTCCACTCGCTTCCTCGTCTACCCAGCTTTCAAGCCATGGTCGTGTTCTCATCATCACCTCCACTCTGTTTTAGCCAATCATTCACCTCCATTTGATTGTTTACCCCCTTTTGAGGAATAGCTATGAAGAGTGATCCTATTAGCCATCCTTGTAACACTTCCGTGATCGGAAAATTCCAAACCTTACTTTGAATTCGCTGCTACCCGAATTTATCACTCATTCCTCGAAAAACGAGCCTCCTTTAATCTCTTTTCATTTGACTCATAAAATATGAAAATATTGCTAAGCAATTGGCCTCTGTAGCTCATTAAAGTGACCGGAAGTGCTATCCCTCTTCTATATTTTAATCTTTTTGGACCTGAGGGATTATTACACAAAAAGATCGAGCACTTGTCTTGTTTGGCTTGTTAAAATTACTGAAAATTCATTCCTTTCGTATTGTTTTATACTTTTTTGGACCTAAGGGATCATATGACGAAAAAGGATTATTGGAGTTTTCTTTACATCCCTTTCAAACTCTCTAAAATTTAAAAGGACTGAGTTATCTTTGTCGTTAAACTCATTAAAACCTAATAGCTACAAACTTGTCCATACACACAAGAACGAGTTTCACTATCGCTAGGCTCGTTAAAACACATCGATGGGTTTGCCCGAAGGGCGAATTATAAAACAAGCATATGTTATCCTCCTCAAGCTTGACAAAAATAAAGAGGTACTAGTCAGCAATGACTGGGGAAAAATTGGGAAGAAAACTTGAAGAAACTTTATTGGTAGCAAGTCGCTCTTGAACATGACACTTTCACTCCGCATTTGAGTCGTGTTGGGTTGTTTTGTTCACTGGTCATATCACCATTGGTCCATCACACCATCCACATTTGGGGTTAACGCTACCAATCCATCATGTCAGTGTCACCGATATGTTCAAGAGAAGTCGCTCAAAGAATTCACCTGTGTCTCATCCGCTGCAATACATTTACGCGCCATCTTTTCATGACCGCCACCCTGAACCTTATATCATTAGATCGTTTTCACCTCCGTTAAAATAATTTTCTCCGTTCCATGTCATAGATGTGGGATTCGTTAAGTCCCTCCTATGATGGATCACTTCTTGTCTTCATCAGCTCATTATTCAGGAAGTCGATTTAGGAACAACCCTTTCAGTACTTTGAAGCTTGCATGCCTCAATGGAAAGTTTCTCACTTCCGTCGACAAGTTTACATCATTGGCCTTCGACCAAAAGATTTTGCATGGTGTTCGATGCCAAGTCCCTTTTCACAACATGAAAATTGTACTGCAGTACCTTGAGGGTCATCATCATTATCAGTGATTCCTCTCGTGCCTGTTAACAACTTACATCATTGGCTGGTAATCAAGCAATGTCTTTCCATGTTCGACTCTAGAACATCTTTCACATGGATCGACTTGTACTATGAGTGAAGATCAAACAAGATTGAAGACCCTAGATCTAGTTTCATCCATCTGGGCTGTGATATATATTCAAGAAAATAAAGACGGAAAACGTACATCATTACTGCATAGATAATCATCCAAGCTAAGGGATGATGACTCTACCAGAGTCATCAGTCTGCACACAAACGGTTGTCTGTCCTATGTACATGAAAATGAATTTATAAAGCTGAGCATGGGAATGCCCGACTTAGTCAGGCCATGAAAAATATTATGAAGATAATGTATTGTATTGTATCTTATTACAGGTCGCCATCCAGCTCGAAAGACTTCGGATCCTCATGATAAAGAATTTCACCTAACATCAAAAGATTAACGACCTCATGCTTTAGGGGGTAACTGTTATAGACATTTTTGGGCACTACAACCCCAATCATATATGTCCATAAACCAAGGGCTTCTAAGTCCCTAAAAGTGTTGCCTCATTCCCTAAAAGAACAAGGTCAGCTGATTACATCATCTCCCAGAATTTCTCCATGAAAAACTACTCAGAATTGGTCAAAACTGGACCATCTCACCTATTCCATGGTCAAAGTGCGATGCATCCCACCTAAATGCACACGGGAGGTGTGATTCATACTAAAAAGCCCTTCTATGGGGTGTGATGGGTGAGAGTGGACAAATGGCAGAGGCAGTATGCGAGGTGGAAGATCATGGAATCTTCCAGAAACTTCTCCTATGATAATTGCCTCTCTGAATTCGCCCAGGGATGAGTAAGAGATCATCATTCTCCAAGTGGAATCAAGAACTATCAGAGAGAGGATAGTAATCGAATCCCAGAAGCTAACTCACACCCCTTGCAAACATCTATATATGAATCCCTCATCCCAAAGATCCAGAGGCTGGAATTTTGTATCTTGTAAGGAAGTGCTATTAGTTTCTTGTTGCAACATCATAGTGTTGGGTGATCTAAGCTTTTCATGAGGTGAAGAAGGGCTTCTTGCTAAGAGGATGATGCTGGGTTAGAACAATTGGTTGTCATCCTATTTTCTCTTTCTTGATATTAATAAAGCTATTCACGTTTCCCTCCACATTCTTGTATGTTTGATGATATATGGTTTTGTGTGGTCAATATACATCTGGTCCTATATTGTTTATGATTGTAGATCTATGTTCTTGGATAGTGTTATGCTGCTTTGATTCCACAGGTGCTCTCTAAAGCTGGGTAGACGAGGAAGCGAGTGGAAAAGATCTATTAGAAGGGAGAGGAATCAAATGAGGAACCAAGCGTAAGATTGAGGTTGGTGTCCTTTGTTCCCCTCTTATTTACTTATCATA
>Ga0115851_100223_pt1 | contig 21865 bp, 20 predicted proteins | sample InSIn2gowninarea_FD_83865 | JGI IMG/M metagenome (GOLD analysis project Ga0115851, IMG submission 83865)
AACCTTGAAGATTAGCTCATCCTTATCTCCCTCTCAGGAGAAGGAACTATGTAGCTTATTGAACCGCCATTTGGAGGCTTTCGCTTGGAGCTATAAGGAAATGAAAGGAGTCCATCCATTGGCCTATACCCATCACATTTACATTAAAGAGGATTTCAAACCAATCAGGCAGCCTTAGAGGAGAGTGAATCCAGCCCTTAAGGACATTGTTAATGAAGAATTGCAAAAGTTTTTGGATGCAGGATTCATCTACCCCATATCGGATAGCGAATGGGTTTCTCCTTTGGTGTTTGTGCCCAAGAAAAATGGGAAGTGGAGAATCTGTGTAGATTATCGAGAACTTAACAAAGCCACCAAGAAGGACCATTTCCCTTTTCCTTTCATAGATCAAGTGATAAATGGGTTGGCAGGGAAGAAGCTCTTTTCTTTCCTAGATGGGTTCAACGGGTATAATCAAATCCAAATCAGCCTGAAAGACCAAGATAAGACCACCTTCACTTGTCCTTGGGGAACCTTTGCCTACCGGGTCCTTCCCTTTGGGCTATGCAACACTCCCACCACTTTCTAGAGAGCAGTATTGAGAATATTTGCTGAGTTGGTTCATGATTCGGTGGAAATTTATATGGATGACTTTACTCCTTATGGGTCTAACTTCCAAGAAGCATTGTCTAACATGGGAAAAGTTTTAACCAAGTGTATTGAGATGAACCTATCCCTCAGCCCTGAAAAATGTGAATTCCTGATGATTGAAGGGACCGTGTTAGGTCATACCATTTCTCAGCAAGGATTACAGGTGGATCCTAACAAAATTGCTATCATCCAAAAGGTTCCACCTCCTCAAAAGGTAAGAAATGTTCAGAGCTTTCTAGGCTTAGCAGGATATTATAGAAGATTCATTAAATATTTTAGTAAGCTAGCCTCGCCATTGTTTGGCCTCTTAGGGAAAGATGTTGAGTTTAAATGGACTAACATTTTCAAGGGGCTCTGGATGAGTTGAAAGATAAGCTGGTGTCCGCCCCGATCTTGAAAGGTCCAAATTGGGCCCTACCTTTCCACATCCACACCGATGCCTCAAACAAATCCATAGGGGCAGCCTTAGGACAAGTTGAGGAGAAACTACCATATGCCATATACTTTGTCAGCAAAAACCTGTCCAAGGTAGAGATGAACTATACTGTAACCGAAAAAGAGTTCCTGGATGCAGTCCACTCCCTAAACAAGTTCAGACACTACATCACTGGTTATCAAATATTCGTACACACTGATCATGCTGCGATTAGATATTTCATGAATAAGCCTGATGTAAATGCTCGTATCATTAGATGGTTACTCTTGTTGCAGCAATTTGATTTGACCATTGTGGACAAGCCAGGCAAGGAAAATGTTGTTGCTGACTTTCTGTCTAGATTGGATTTTCCTATAGGTGAAGAAGGGACAGTGGATGACCAGATGCCAGACAAACACCTGTTTGCTATTTCAGTACTCTCTCCATGGTTTGCTGATATATAAAATTACTTGGTCTCAGCACAGTTCCCTCCACACCTATCCTCAAGAGAGAAGAGAAAAATTGTGAGGAAAAGTGCCCCATTCACTTGGATTGGGGGGGACCTATTTAAACTTGGCCCAGATCAGATCTTGAGGCATTGTGTTAGGGAGGAGGAAGTTTTTGACATCCTCCTGTCCTGTCATGATGGGCCTTGTGGAGGTCACTTTGCAGTGAAAAGGACTGCCTTAAAAATTCTACAGGTAGGCTACTATTGGCCCACTCTTCATCAAGATGTCAGAAGATACATCAGCCAATGTGACCAATGTCAAAGGATGGGGAAACTGACTCCAAGCGATGAAATGCCCCTTCAACCTCAAGTGACCTTCGAGCCATTTGAGAGGTGGGGCGTGGATTTTGTGGGTCTTATCAACCCTCCTTCAAAGCAAAGGTCTTACATCATTGTGTGCATAGACTACCTAACAAAGTGGGCAGAAACCAAGGCAACCAAGGCAGCGACAGAAGGAAAAGTGGCTAAGTTTTTAAGGGAAATATCTTCTACAAATTTGGCTACCCAAGAGAGCTAGTCACCGATCAAGGAAGTCAATTCACCTCTAACCTGATTGAAGACCTACTCGCTCATCACAAGATCAAGCACAGAACTTCCACCCCTTATCATCCGCAAGCTAATGGGCAGGTGGAAGTTACTAATAGATCGCTGGAAGAGATTTTGACTAAAGTGGTGAGCAGCAACAGGAAGGATTGGGCAGAGCGCTTGGTTGAGGCCACCTGGGCCTACAACACCACTTGGAAAACTACATCAGGTTTCACACCTTATGAGCTGGTCTACGAGAAGAAGGCTCTGTTGTCCATAGAATTCGAGTACAACACATTGAGGGTGGCAGCTCAGCTGGACCTAGATCTCAGCCATGCACAACATGAAAGATTACTGCAGCTGAATGGATTAGATGAACAGAGAATGCAGGCCCTCCTCCACTCAGAAGTAGTTCAACTCCAGAGGAAGATATGGCATGACCGGCGCCTTAATGAAAAGCGATTCTAGCCAGGAGATTGGGCGCTACTATATGACTCAAGATATAAGGATTTCAAAGGGAAACTGAGGACAAGGTGGTTAAGACCATATACAGTGGAGAAATGCAATGACAATGGTTTAGTCCTTATTAGGACCATTGATGAAGAAGCCATCCCCATGCTCGTCAATGGGCATCGATTGAAAATATACAAAAAACCCCTTTCGAGGCAGGAGTTCATTGAAACTTTGGACAAATCAGTTTTGGTAGTGGAGCAGGGACAAGTCTCTACACCACCCACACCTTGAGCATCAAAAAAAAAAAAGAGAGAGAAAAAAAATGAAAAAATAGAGAAATGAAATAAAAAGATCCCTGGGTGAAAACTTCTTAGAGGTGCCCAAGGCAGAAAGTGAGGGTGAAAACCTCATGGAGGTGCCCCAACTGTCTCTCAAAAAAAATAAAAAAAATAGAAGGAAAACAAGCCTAATATCTGTGGAATAATTGCAAGTTGCAGGGAATATATTACAGGTTAGGAAGGTCATGCAAAACAAGGACAAGGGTCCACACTAGGCTATAGGACACCCTCACAGATGCTTCCTCCATGACCACTTGCCCCTCTTAGGATTTGATCATATTCGGGAGTAGATTTCACCTTCTATGGGAAGTTCTGCCTCTTCTATAGGCAGTTTATGTCTTCTACAGGAAACATCCTGTAGAACCTTCGGGCAAGCCAAAATCGATTTTAGAGGGGAATCTGAAGGTTGGAATATGTTTGTTAGGCCTACAGCCACTCCTATTTCCACCCATCACCATATGGCACCCTGTTCCATCTCTTTACACCTCTGTCACCCACCTGGTTATGTGTTCCTACACAGTCATACAAGAAACCTTGTTTTCCTCAGATTGCCAGCAATAATTTTTCAGCGACAAATCAAGGAATGATGTCTAGCTCACCCTACCTGTCAATCTCCATCTGGACTCTTCATCAACCGAATCCCTTGTTAGCAATATAACCCTGCTCGTTTAGCTTGCATTCTCAGAGGATAAGCAGCTATAGGACATCCTACAGGAATCCTGTAGTAGCTGATCCCTCTGGGAGACATATTCTGGAAGCAAGAACAGTCGAAACCAACAAAGAGAACATGCAAAAAGCTCCTCTTGGATGTGAAAACATCCTCGGTAGTCGAAACCAAATAGAGCCTATACATGCAACATTAACAACCGAAGGATCGGGTTCCAAAACCCGTGCATATAGCATCAAAGAATGAAGGAATGGGTTCTAACACCCGTGCACGAGGCAACAACAAGTGAAGGAATGGTCCCGAGACCAGAAGTCTGCATAATGCATCCATGGCTACACAGGTAAGTGTCTAAACCCATTCGTCAATTGCATAAACTATATTTTGAAAGCTGCATGCCTATAAAAATGGTTCGAATTGAATGGGATCAGTGGCCAGTCAACTGGCCACCCTCAGCCAATTACATAGCTTCGTGGGATCCGAACAAGCTCAGTTACGTTCAAATTTGCCGATGATACGTGCAGCCGACACATGTGGAGTGTCCAGTCGGGAAAATCGTCGGGACTAGTAGTAGTGGCGGCGGTTAATGGAAAAAGGGGAGGTGATGGCGGTCAGAGACATGCAGAGAAATGATGGCCGTGACATTGGATCAACGGTTCGGTCCGGCCACCTCTTCCCCTCACCACGAATTGCGTCGCAATTAAAATATACTCAGCTAAAGACTCTCACCACCCTCTATTCATTCACACTTGCAACGTCCTCGGCCGAAGTACGTGTCCTCTGCTTCTGAAATCTGTTAACCTGTCATCCTCCACCGTGTTTTTCGGCCTGTTTCAAAAAAATCTCCTGCGTACCGGGCTCGTTCAGAGGCGCAGTGACATCCTATAGAAGCCAGCAAGAGTTCTATAGGAAGAAGCTCTACAATAAGTACGGCATAGCTTTCCAGAGCAGGGAAGCCTGGACTTTTCTTCATCAAATTTGGAATTCCAAGAGAGGTAGGCTCGAAAACACTCTTCCATGCATGGTATGATCCGAAAAGGTGGTGAATTGAACTGTCTCAAATTGGGGAGTCAAAGAAAAATCCACCTGTGAGTTGGAAATAGCAGTTTGCCTGTGCGTTGCACGATATTTCTCAGTGATTTTTGCATCAAAATTCTCCTCCACAGTTCCTGTTTAAAAAAAAAAAAAAAAATTCCCTTGTAGGAAAGATGCGCAAATGTGAGGGCTAGCCTGTGTATGAAGAATTTGAATTTGCATGTTTGTATGTATGCTGAGAATAAACATTGAGCTCTATACTCTGTCTATGGAAACCCAATTTCTTCCTTCATAAACGGAAAACCGAATTCTGGGCAACAACAGCCTTAAAGCCAGGGAATTGGTGCTAATTGATAGTTGAAATCCCTTCTCAAAGTTCAGGGGAGAAATCCATAAACAACATTCACTTTTTTGATCAGAGCATAAAACATGGCACTCTCACCATGCCAGGAGGGTTTATCAAGAAAGAACCTTCGGATCCCAGCAAGCTGCGTGAGCATCCGGAGGTGGTGGACCTCTTCACCCATGCCAATTGGATGTCCTTTTGTGACAAAATTCAGGGTCATGATGATGAGATAACAGAGGAATTCTTAATTTCCCTAAAACCTGAATCAAAGACACAAGCCACATTGAATTTTAGGGGTTTGACCTTAGAAGTTACCCCTGAGCTCATCAGTCATGTTACTGGTCTCCCATTAGGGCTCCCTTGGAGCAAAGAAGAAAGGTCATTGGGCCAGGCAGCCAAGAAAGCATTCTTCCTGCCTGAAAAACATCTTGTAGAAGACAAGAACGAGGTCTGGAGAACCAGCTTACCTCCTCTCTGGAGCGAAGTTAGTTTCCAAATCATGAAATACATTACCTGTGAAGGGAGGTTCAACATTATCTATGGCTATCATTTCAGGTTGCTGAATGAACTAAGACATGGAATGGATTTACCTCCAGAAGAGAAGTTGAGCATCCCTTATTTTCTTCTACAGTCATTAAGTGAATGTGGCACAAAATTGAATGAAGGGACACTGGATCAGTTAGCCCATCATGGGATCATCAAACTTTTAGTGGAAAATGCCCTTCACACCTACACTGTCCCCCTCTCTTGGGAAATTTTCTGAAACATGTCCAAAGATGATGATATTAGAATTCTGGCCGAGGAGCTCACCTCATCCAACAGTGAAGAAGGGGAACACACTGAAGCAGGAGAGAAAACCAGTGGTAAAGAAACACAGGACAAACAAGTACAAGCAGGAAAAAAAGAGAAAGAGGGAAAGGGCCAAATTGCTGAGCCTAAAACAGAGCAAGGAACAACAGCACAAACACCAAGGGAAAAGAGACTGTGGAGGAGAGCAGAGAAGGTAGAAACATCCCAAGTAAAGGCTGGCACAGCCACAACAGTCACACCAAAACAAAAGTTAAAGACAGATCCTGAAATGGCCGCAATATAGGCAAAAACAGTTGACACAGAGACTTCTACAGGAAGCATGGAAACAGAACAGCGAAGGGGGAAATCACCAGAAATATTGGCAAGAGAGGAAACAACTGTGTTTGCCACCTTAAAAACACCTCCAAAACAAAAAGGGAAGCGAAAGAGGCAAACCTCCATGTACTTTAAAGCAAGGAGGAGCACACGGATCAAAGTAGGCAGACCCCAGCCGTAGTTAAAGGAGCCAATTATCATTGAGGACACAACCCCTAAACCAAAGGAAGGGTCTCCTTCAAAGATATCCATCACCTATGAATGAGGAAGCCCAAAAACTTCCACCTGGAGAGAAAGACTGAAGACAATGGACTCAAAGACAGTTCTACAGGAAGTTGAGAAATCTCTACAGGAAACTCGGGCTAAGCTAAAATAGACAGAGAAATTGGAGGAAAAGGCAGCCAAATAATCATAGGAAGAAGAAAGGACAAAGGAAATATTGGAACCAAGCCCTCAGCCTAGTTTGGGCTCATACTATAACCTGTTAGAAGCTGGGAAAATAATTCCCCATAAATTTGCGATGCCACTATTCTTTGCACTGGAAGAAGAAAGAATTAGGACTCACACTTGGATGAGGATTGCCAAGTCCAAGGGTGTGGCAGACATAGGCCCCCTAGAAGAATAACTCAGGGAGTCAAGGAAAGAATTGGCCATGGTGAAGCATGTGGAAAGCATTCAGAGGCCCGAACTACAGGAAGAGAACGAGCTGCTGAAACAGAAGCTACAGCGACAAGGAATCCATAAGGAAGACATGCCCTCCATTCTAGGAGAATAGCAGCAACGGGAAAAGCCTCAAATAGACAAAGCAACCTTAGATGAACAACAAAGAAAGGATGGGTTGCAGGCTGAGATCGAGGCACTAACAAAACAACTACAGGAGAAGGAGTTGTAGGCAACAGAGGAGATACAGTCTCTAAGCCAATAGGTACATGAGAAGGAAGCCCAATTGGCCTGCATGGCCAACTGGGCAATAGAGGCCATATAGTGTAGGTAGCCTACCAAGTCATACACTTTGTACCTTAAAGATCAATGGTTTCAGTTCCAGATTAACACCTTAGCCCAAAGGGGCACTACTCCATTTCAAAACTATCATCAATTCATGGCTTTATGTGACAGTAGCTCATCAAAGGACAAGGCTAACTTATCAGAGTTTTATTTACACAACTTGGCCCTTCCAAACATGAATTCATGGGATCCCAACACTGTGGTAGGAGATGTGAAACTTATGGCCATGGCCTCTTGGTTGAATCATGAGGAAAAAAGGGCAGCAGAGGTCCGAGATATTATGATCAGGGAACTCAGTGGACCACTAAAGATCATAGCAGAGCTAGAGGATCCCTCAGCATTGATAAGCGCCCACCAACACTTGGCCAACAACCCTTAGGAGTTACCAGATTACATTGAACAACAAGCCCAAGCTATTGCCCACTTTGACAACATGGAGAGACTGTTGGGGGATAACTGCCTTCATGCTTGCACAAGGAGGTGGAACACACTGCCCCATAGTTTGAAGATAAGAGAATACCACTCTCTAACCAGGATGAGGGAGGCCTTGGCAAGGGTACCCCTCTATAAACAATCAATGCAAAATCTGCAGGTGAATTGGATCGGCCTAAAGTTCAGTCCTCCTTTACTTTTGGGATTGCTGGAAGGAGTTAAGGAAGAAGAGGAAAACAGGCAGTGGGAGGAAGTGGAAAGAAAAGTAGGATTTCATCACCGGGAAGAAAACATCACCTCGGAGGCCTGGGACGTGAGAGAGGCAGTCAAAGTTATCAAGGATGATGAGCTAGATTAGTTGCTCAGAGGATGAGAAACCCATTTTGCGGGGGGGGTGGGGTGATGATGAGCCCCAATCTTCATATTTTATGCATGCATTTGAGTATATTTATGTTGATTGAACGAATGAGGATAGTCATTTGACCATGAAGACTAATATGTGTTTATTGTAGATTTTTGGACAACTTTTGGACCAAGGGCAAGCATTTATGAGCCATTTGATAGCCGAATGCAAGGGGACAAGGCTAAGGATTCGTAGGAAGGGTGCCTCCTGCACTAAATGGCCTCTTCCTTGAGTTCTCCACCATCAGCTCGGAGTTTAGCAGCCCACCAACATTGATTCCCAAGGGCCGCTGAGTAGCTTTTATGAAGTGATTGAGTACTAGCAGTTTGGGCAACCAAGCCCCTCAAATCAAGGAGGACTATTGGAGGTCCTCATGGTGCATAAATAGGAAGGCTTCCAGCCTTCGTAGGTTACTTTTTGAACAATTGTATTCTGCACTATAGTGCTTCTAGTTTCTTAGCTCATTTTGTAGCTTCTGCTGTACAACCTTTTTGTGACACGGTTATTTTTGAGTAATAGAAAGCAGTTTCATTTGGCACCATTTTTGAGATTTTTCTTAGGAGCCTATAGCTCTTGGGGTTGGGCCTAACCCAAGTGCCAAGGCTTCCTTTGTGTACTGTTATGTGTTGTTGATGTCTTTATCAAATAATTTCTGTTAAGTAGATAAAAGTCTTTCTTGGTTACCTAGGTCATTGTCGATGATTAAAAAAGCTTTTCATGTTCAGATTGGTTTTATAGGTTGATAATAGAGAAAATCTTCAGAAAAAGGCTATCAAGCACCCCTGATCTCACCTCTCCCTCCGTGGGACCATGAGCTGGGACCAAGGCATCCTTGCTGCCACCAAAAACACTGTCTTTGCTTCATCATGCAATTGTTAGTGTTAGATTCTCATTTGTGGAAGTTGATACCAGTTGCGATTGCATGTTCAAGTCCATGATTGATTAGTTTGCATAGCTATTTCACATGATTCTGTTGCTAATAAACTTCTATTCATTTTCTTTGTTGATATTCAGGTCAGATTAGGTTAAAGTAGCTAGGTCTTTGGTTTTCCAAGTCTTTGTTTGAATAGTTTGGAAAAAAACTTGCAGAGCACCTGTGATACCTCTTTGCCTAACCCTACTCCATAAATACTACCTGCTCCATCCTCTAACTCTGATTCTTGCCTCACATTTGCTACGTTCCCTCACTTTGACCTAATTTCCATATTTTTGTGCAACATTGCTCTACCCCTCCTTGAACAAATCTAGCCATCCTTATCACTCACCCGCTTCATTCACCAGGTCCTGGACCCCTCCACATCATCATCCAACCTTCGTACCCACTTCTACACCTTTCTTCCACCATCAACCCTCCAAAATCCCCTTTCGGAACATCCTGTAGAAGCCATAGAACATCTTGTAGAACCCCTGCAGACTTCCTATAGAAGCTCACGAAAGCAGTTTCTTGAGATCCGAGCACTGTGAAACTCTCTGGAAGGGTGCTAGGGACCCCTTAGGCCCTCTTCTAACCTTCCTAACCTCCTGCAAGCACCTACTCCATTTCCTTTCGCCAATCAACCTTTGCACAATAAAAAATAGTTAAAGCACATGCAAAATAATTCTGACAAATTACTCAAAAATGCAAAAAGATGTTTTCTTCATATTTCTTTTCAGAAGTAGCTTAGTCACATGCATTTTACCTTTCTAAAAGTCAATGGCATCCATTTCTGTAGCTTTCATCCTTTTACTTGCACTAGTAGGGTTAGTCGGTAAAACTAGGGTTTGTTAGGGTTTGCATTCCTTTCTAGCTTTCAACTTCTTTCTGCAAGTAGATTAGCCTCTGGTTGAGTTAGTTTTTGTCCATCACAGTTAAAAGATTCTTCTAAGAGCTCATAGAAGTTGGCTTAAGCTCATAGCGTATTTGTGCCAGCTGATCAAGTGACACCCTGTGGTAAGAGCTAGTACTTGTGCATATAGCACCGTCGCTTCCAAGTTTGTTACGAACTACCGGGTTGATAAAAGTAAAGAAGGGAGTCCCAAGAGTTGCAGCATTATTGCTACAATATTGGATCCCACCACTGCTCTTCCCAGGAATTGTGAAATCCTGAGCAACAGTCAGCTTCTCTTCCCAGAAATTGCGCAAATCTGCCAGTCGGGCTTCATCCAAAAAATTGTGCAATTCCTCCCAGTAGGGCTGCTCAGCCTAGGAATTGCGCAATCCTAAGTAGCAGTCAACTGCTCTACCCAAAAATTGTGCAAATCTCCTGGGTAGCCAACTGAGCTCCTTTCCAGAAATGCACATTTTCTCCCAGCAGTTGAGCAGCCTCTTGCATGTGTAGTTGAGTTGACCGGTTCCCTCCGGTACCGAGCAAAATTGATTTTCATGCATGGGCTCCTTCTCCCAAGGCAGCATGCAAAGGTATCCCTTGATTCAGGGATCTACTTTTAGCAGTTGGAGGTTGCATGCAAGAATCATTTCGAAAACCTCGCACAAAGTGTTGCTCTTCCTAGATTTGTGGCATGCGTGTCACATCTTCGATTTTATCAAAACTCATGAACCATACACTACAAAGCTCATTCCTCACATCAACTTTGCAGCTCTGACGTCCCACATCACATCTAGGAGTCGTCAGCACATTCATCTTAGTTGTTTTTGGGTAAGCCCACTTTCCATGTCTTGTGTTTCATTTCTGGCACTTTTGTGTTTCGCTTTGTATGAATGTTGTTTGCTTGATTTTAGTGAGCGCTTGATGTCATTTTGATACATACTAGATTGTACTAGAACTATTTCATTTTTCATTAACATCTCATTGTTGTTGCATGCATGAAACTTTTTTCACGAATGGTCGTTGATTCGATGACTTGCCTCACCCACATGCAAGTTGTTCCATTTTTTGAATTTTTCTTTCACTGTCTGCATGCACGATCATTCACTTATGCTTACACTTAGTATCACCATGCATTCACATTCACATTCACTTTCAGTTGCCTTTTTGGTGGATCTGGGTAGCCTTGGCCCAGACTTTGCGTCACCAAGACAACATTGCACAATCCTGAGAGGGAAGGCTTTGTCTTCCTCTTAGGAAATTAGCATTTCTACCCAATGGCTATCTTCCAGTCTTGTATTGCACAATTCTAAGGGACAGTGATTGTGACTGCTAGCCCAGAAAATTGCGCAATGTAGTCATTGAGCCTCCAACCATTCCCTGCTAAGATTGCACAAAGCAGCCAGGCTGGACTATGCATTACATAGTTCCAGTAGTTAGTCAACCTCCTGACATCTTGGATTGTGCCTTACGCAGTCTTGACAGTAAGTCTCCTGACCTCCTGATGAAAATTGTGCAACATTCATAATTAGTCACACAGGTATGTTGCAAGTCAGTTCTCAAGTTCATTTGGTTTTCGACTGACATATTTCTTGCCATGAATGTTTCCATGTCTCCAGGTATCGTAGGTATTCATATGCCTCTCAGTAGCACATGTACAATGGTATCTAGGAGAGTAGAGTTGAAGACAATATTTTGAGCACACTCAGGGATGCAGTCGATCAAGTATCTATGAGCTTGCCTACCCACGAAGACATCAAGTTGTTTGTAGACAAGGACATCAAGATATGATGGCAACAACACCACAGCAAGCAGCACCGTCAACAGTTGAAGGCAGCATACCAGATTCCACAAACACAAGAGGAAGGTTGTTGACAACATAGAGGCAGAACAAATTTGCAAGCTCAAGCAGATCCACTTATGGTGAAAGCAACTTTGGAGACCTGGGCTATGAGGTGATGAAGCGACATGAAGATCGTGCGAAGACAGAGAATGGAATAAAGAAGGAATTACATGTGATGAAGTAGAAACTCAAGGAAGAATGGGAGCTACATAGATGAGAGAATGAGTTGCAATAGGAACAAGTATAGCAGCGGGTGCAACATGCACTCACGGATGAAATTGCACCCATATAAGTTAAAGATCCATCCCAATAGCTGGCACAGAGCAAACATGGTGAGGAGTGTTGTTGATTGCATGCAAGGGAATTCAACAACATGCATGTCATTGTGTGCACGTATGCAATCAACCCATTCAACACACTCACTAAGGCAAAGACAAGAAGCAAGCCCGACTGGAGCTAAACATGCAATTGACAAATGATGCATGTGACCACCAGCACACACTGGAAGATCAACATGGACACTATGCATTAGTGTGTTTCTAGTTCAACCACACCAAAGAAGACCATGTGCATGTTAGCAGATGAGTTGAATGGAGGAGCCACACCACTGCACCAGGATGCAATGGAGGCAAGAGTTTGCTTTAGCAAGATGTCACCATGGAGCACATGCACACCATCATGAATGACCAAGCTTGGCATCAACTCACCACCTTCACCATCACAAGTATGTCAAAGATTTGGTCTCATCACAACAAACTGAGTGTCAGTGATGTCTTGCATGGCTTGCTCAAGCCATTTTTTTTGACATGGGCACATGTGAATTGTAATGTAACATCTTGTCAAGTGGAAGTTCAAGTGTTGATAGTTGGATGTAACAGTCATAGGGTAGATGAAGAGTCATGAGGGTAGATGAATTGTCACAAAGGGGAATGTCAAGAGTCACCGCACCCTTTGCTATAAATAGAACCTCATAACTCATTGTAAAGGCTTTTGGTCAGCCAAGCTTCTGATAGAACTATCTTAGAAAAATCTTGGACAATATTGTAACGAGCCTTGGCTTCTCCATTGCATAGAGCTAGTACATCTCTTTAGAGGAGCAGGCGGTTGTGGCTGTAACATTCCGCTGTTGGAACTAGTGGTTGGACATGGATATATTGTATGAATGGAACTTACACTTCTTAATATAACAGAACCAAAACGTTTCATGCATATGCTATATTGTAATCTATGCTATCTAGTTTAGTCTAAATGATATATGTACTTGTTTGCTTATGCATGCATGTATGGACTTTTCTATGTACGTATGTATGAATTTTTCTGAAACATGTTGTTGGTTTAACCATCACTTTGGATTGCTAGCTAACTTGCCTTCCGTGTTGTGATGCATATTTTCTCGTTTGTTCCCTTCTTAACTCTGTGCTATCATAGGTTTCCAAGGGACGCACTCATCTCAACCCCCATGTGTTTGAACCTCTCATGCACCTTCCTTGGCTTGTTGTAGTTGTCACACCCTTGCTACCAACAGAGACATCTTACTTGCCTTTGTGTGAAATCACGGTCAAGGCATTACCATAAGACCCACTTCTAGGACTCCTACACCAAATGGGCTGAGGTATAATTGGGACTTCTTACTGGGGAGATCCCCTTACATGTTGGCGGGTCCAACACCGTCAACATCTTGGCGCTAGAAGGAGGACCAGATGACAAAGATGAACCCTCATCATCTACTTTGAATCTTCGCACATCTATCATGGAGTTTGTTATAGTTCTCCCTCTGAAATGTCTGTCCAATGGGCATATCTTTCACATCGAGAGGGATTTTTCAAATCACTTGTCACAACTCACGTATGATGGTGAAGGTGAAGTGGCCCAACCTTAGTTCTTAAATGATTTACATGCGCTCTTGCAAGGCATGGAATATTTTAATGAAATAGAGATTTGTTCGTTGCTCATGCACACACTTCGCAACCACCCATCACAATGGTGTGGCACACTACCTCATAAATCCATGCACTCATTCAAGCAGTTCAACAATGTAATCGGATCTATTTTCCACCATTTTGATCCTAAAGTGTTTGATAAAAAATTGTTAAAACAATGGAAGGCCCCGCACGAATCACCTATGGAGTTTTAAAAGTGCTTTCATTTATTCATGTTTGAAGCCCCGAAAAGTTAGATAAAAGTTAGATGAAATTTTAGTATCTCATGGACAATTCAAACACTTCCTTTTCCAATCTTTCAATCCCAAGAATAAGTTCAAGCTTAAACCCCACTTAGCACACTTCAGTGATGGAGTTGTGCAATCATACAGACATGGTTTCTGTCACAAGTGATTGTCCATTGTCCCCTCATCAAACAACTCCACCATCACAGAGCAATGTGGGAGATCATCCACACACATTTGTTCAACCATCACATCCTCCCGACAGCGTTCCTTCTGATTTTTGCGGAGACTTGGTTGTGAGTCCCATACCTCATCACATGTATTTTGTACCTCAACCTCTATCTTCAAATTGGGATAATCCTCTGGATGACATTGTCTCATATTCTTCCATTCCAAACTCTACACATGTTTTGAATGAAGATCGATCTATCGACGGAGTTGGTGTTGCATAACCAACATGCACTGAAATTCATGAAGAGCGTGACTGGGAGCTTGAACATCCACTGGCAGCAGAGGACCATCCCTATCTATCCGTACCTCCTCCATTTTTTCTTGGCCTCCTTGGTGATCCTGCCATCCCTGATTTTTCATGTGTATCTCCGTCGACAGAAGCACCCCTTGTTGATCATACACAGGACACACTGGATGTCAGTTCATCATCTGACAATGGAGAGGACCAATCATTCTTTCAACATCCACTTGATTTTCATCTATCTTTTTCAGAAATGTAGAGGATGAACATTCTTGCTTCTCATCTACCCCTCTGTGCAATTCATCGAATCATGAGGATGTCACCCAACATCCTAAATTTTCTGATCTTGGTTGTCGTGATCTCTCTACTTCTTCATCTGATCATGATGCTAATCCAATGGTTGTTAATCTGTCTAAGACATTAGTCTACGATGATCTATCTTTCAACGAAGTTGAAACCCTGCAGAATGTCGAGGCAATTCAGTCAGAGCTAATGGTTATGTCAGGCCCTTGCTATCCTGAGGTTGGTTTCACTTCCAGTCAGGAAATTGTTGAAACATTGAAGGACCCTCATCACTCTCTGCTTTGCATTGAAGATTAATCTAACATTCATATTTGACTTCCTCCACCCGAACTACACGATCACATTGCTCATGCATTGGAGGAATCTTACTCAAGAAGCACACTTGTGCAACGTAAGTGGTCTACCTTCCTCATGTATGCTTGCATATCATAGTCAAGAGTGTGTGTATGCTTAAACTATTCACGTATTGATCACATAGCATCATGGTAAGTCCGCAGAGTGCATGTCATGCACTTTCACTCATTTTCGTTCTGTGGATGCTTTTAAAGTCGGAGTGCATTTGTATTCACTATTACATCTTTCTTGTTTGCTAATTCGCATAACTATCTTGTTCGTAAACCGTGCCTTCACCAACATGGGTCTACTAATGCGTCGATGGCTGCATTGTAAGTATCACTTCATGTGAGATGACCCATGCACTGTTAGCTTAGGAGTAGGAGTAGTGTTTGCTTTTGAGTTGTTTGCTTGCATGCATGTTTGCTTATTTCTTTGTGTGCTTGTTTGCTTGCTTACTCGCTTTGCTTCTACATTTACTTCTGCTTTTGATTTGCTTTGTTATTTGTTTTCATGTTTCCATTTGTAGGTTAGTTTTGCATGAAGCCATGCATGACTCTTAAAGCAAGCTGGGTAAAGTATGAGAGGCCTTGTACAACTATCACTACTTGGTCATCTGCCATCCTACCTTTGTATGAAGAATTTATTACTTTTAGTCCATGATATGTCAGTGGAATAAACGTAGTGTTCAAAGTGAACCTTGGTGAAAACACAACACTTGCGCACTAACTAATGTCACCTTCTCTAGTCAGTTTTTTTTGGGTTAACCCTTGTGAGCTTAGTCAAGTAGAGTAAGGTGAGGGGGAAAACCTTAAAAGGCACGTCAGAGGTATAATAAACTACTTCTCTACAGGAACAACCTCTTTTGCTCTCAATAAGTCGGGATCCCTCTTCCGCCTCTGAAATGATACATGTTATGCACAATTATGAAGATGAAAAATGAAAAAAATGAAAAAGTGAAAAAAAGTTTGAAAAAATGAAAATGAATAAGACAAAAGAAAAGAAAGGATTCCTATGCAAAGAGGTGATACAAGTAACTCCTCTGGGGTACTAACCAGGCTCACTGGCAACAAACCATGCTTGTGTTCCTATGTGACTCCGCCAGGGTACTGTCCAGGCTTGCTAGCAGTGGAGCAACACTAGAGATGAAACTAAGACTCTAATGACTATACTGCTTGTACACCAATATACCCCCCCACCCCAATCGAAAAAAATTGTTGACTTAGCTTGGAATGTGTGTCAATCGACCACGATCTTGGCAAATGCTACATCTTACAATTAAGCAAGTGTAGAAACCAAGACGAACTGAGAACTGAACAATACTTCTGGAGGTGTTAGAATTGCTTTCCACGAACAAGGTCCATTCAGAGAGCTAGAGTTCTACCAGTGTGTCACCAAGTGTTGTAGTGACTACAGCCACCCTCCAAAATTTTTCCTTAGCTTCGTTTTGGCACCTCCCTACCAACCTTTCACAACAACATGTCTTGATTTGTCAAGTACACAAGCTTCAGTGATTTTCTTGTAGAATGACAGCCTGTCCATCAGAGCTTGTTGCATTCCACTCACAGGATGTTCCTCCAAACTTGGTCTAGTTGCAGGCTGAGCAGCTCCCTCAAGAAATTGCACAATTCTAGAGGGAAACCAACCTTCCCTCCAGAAATTGTGTAATTATGTCTGGCAGCATGCTAGGCTCCAAAATTGCACAAATCTGCCAATCAGGCTTCATCCAAAAAATTACGTAATTCCTCCCAGTAGGGCTACTTAGCCCTGGAATTGTGTAATACTGGGAAGCATTTAGATGCTCTACCCAGAAATTGCACAAATCTCCTAGGCAACTAGCTCAGCTCCCTTCCAGAAATGTGCATTTTCTCCCAGTAGTTGAGTAGCCTCTTGCATGTGCAGTTGAGTTGACTGGTTCCCTTTAGGACTGAGCAAAACTGATTTTCATACATGGGCTACTTCTCCTGAGGCATCATGCAAAGGCATCCCTTGATCCATGGATCTACTTTTAGCAGCTAGAAGTTGCATGCAAGAATCATTTTAGAAACCTCCCACCAAGTGTCGCTCTTCCTAAATTTGTGGCATGCGTGTCACATCTTTGATTTATCAAAACTCATGAACCAAACGTTACAGAGATCACTCCTCACATCAACCTTGCAGCTCTGACATCCCACATCGCATCTAGGAGTCGTCAGCACATTCAACTCAGCTGTTTTGCGGTAAGCTCACCTTCCATGTCTTGTGTTGCATTTTTTCTGCTTTTGTGTTTCACTTCGTATGAATGTTTTCTTCTTTATTTCAATGAGTGCTTGCTTTTGTTTTGATACATACTAGATTGTACTAGCACTATTTCAGTTTTCATTAACATCTCACTGCTATCGCATGCATGAAACTGTTTTTCACTTACGGTCGCTGATTCGGTGACTCGCCTCACCCACATGCATGTTGTTCTATTTTATGAATATTTATTTCACTATCTACATGCACAATCATTCACTTGTGTTTACACTTAGTATCGACATGCACTCACATTCACATTCGCTTTCAATTTCTAGTCGGTGGGTTTGGGGAGCCTTGGCCCAAACTCTGCCTCACCAAGATAGCATTAGGAAATCCTAAGATGGAAGGCTTTGTCTTCCCCTCAAGAAATGTGTATTTCTTCTCATTGACTATCATCCAGTCTTGCATTGTGCAATTTTGAGGGACAGTGACTGCTAGCCCAAAAAATTGCGTAGTTCAGTCACTAAGCCTGCAACCATTTCCAACTGAGATTGTGCATTGTGTAATTCCAGCAATCAGCAGCCAGGTTGGACTATGCATTGTGCAGTTCCAGTAGTCAGTCAACCTCCTAACAACCCAGACTGTGCCTTGTGCATTCTTGACAGTTAGTCTCCCAACCTCCCGGTGAAAATTGCACAACCTTCATGATCAGTCACACAAGTATGTTGCAAGTTAGTTTTCAAGTTCATTTTGGTTTTTGAATGATAGATTTCTTGCCATGAGTGCTACCATTTCTCCAGGTATCGTAGGTGTTCATCTGCCTCTTAATAGCACATGTACAATGGTTTCCAGGAGAGCAGAGTTGAAGACACCATTTAGAGCACGCTTGGGGATGCAGTCAATCAAGTTTTTATGAGCTTGCCTACTAATGAAGACATCAAGTTGTTCGTAGACAAGGACATCAAGATATGATGGAAGCATCATCACAACAAGCAACACCATCAACAATAGCTGAAGGCAGCATACCGGATGCCACGAATGCAAGAGGAAGGTTGTTGACAACACAAAGGCGGAACAAAGTTGCAAGCTCAAGCAGATCCACTTGTGGTGAAAGAAACTTTGGAGACCCACGCTATGAGGTGACGGCGCGACATGAAGATCGTGTGAAGATGGAGAATGGAACAGAGAAGGAGTTGCATGTGCTAAACAAACAACTCAAGGAAGAGCAAGAGTTGCATAGATGAGAGAATGAGTTGCCGCAGGAACATGTACAACAACGGGTGCAAGAAGCACTCATGGATGAAACTGCGCCCATACAAGTTAAAAATCCATCCCAACAGCTGGCACGGAGAAGACATGGCGAGCAGTGTTGTTGATCACATGCAAGGGAATTCAACAGCATGCATGTCATTGTGCGCATGCATGCGATCAACCCATTCAACACACTCACTGAGGCAAAGACAAGAAGCAAGTCTGATTGGATCTAAACATGTAGTTGGCAGTTGATGTGCATGACCACCAGCAAACATTGGAAGATCAACACAGACACTATGCATCAATGTGTTTCTGGTTCAGCCACACCCAAGAAGACCATGCACATGTTAGCAGACGAGTTGGATGGAGGAGCCACACCAATGCATCGGATGCAACGGAGGCAAGAGTTTGCTTCAACAAGATGTCACCATGGAGTGCATGCACACCATCATAGATGACCAAGCTTGGCATTAACTCACCACCTTCACCATCACAAGCATGTCAAAGAGTTGGTCTCATCACAACAGACTGAGTGTCAGTGATGTCTTGAATGGCTTGCTTAAGCCATTTTGTCTCACATGGGCACATGTGCATTGTAATGTAATGTCTTGTCAAGTGGAAGTTCAAGTGTCAATAGTTGGATGTAACAATCATAGAGTAGATGAAGATTCATGAGGGTAGATGAACTGTCACAAAGGGTAATGTCAAGGGTCACTCCACCCTTTGCTATAAATAGAACCTCATAACTCATTGTAAAGGCTTTTGGTCAGCCAAGCTTCCGATAGGACTATCTTAGAGAAATCTTGGACAATATTGTAATGAGCCTTGGCTTTTCCACTACACAAAGCTAGTTCATCTCTTTAGAGGAGCAGGCGGTTGTGGCTATAACATTCAGCTGTTCGAACTAGTGGTTGGACATGGATGTATTGTATGACTGGAACTTACACTTCTTAATATAACAGAGCCAACACGTTTTATGCATATGTTGTATTATATTATATGCTATCTCGTTTACTCTAAATGATATATGTATTTGTTTGCTTATGCATGAATGTATGGACTTTTCTATGTATGTATGTATGTATGAATCTTTCTGAAACATGTTGTTGGTTTAACCATCACTTTGGATTTCTAGCTAACTTTCCTTCCATGTTGTGATGTATCTTTTCTCATGCATTACCTTCTTAACCCTGTGCTATCATAGGTTTCCAAGGGGTGCACTCATCTCAACCCCCATGTGTTTGAACCTCTCATGCACCTTCCTTGGCTTGTTGCAGCTGTCACACCCTTGCTACCAACAGAGACATCTTACTTTCCTTTGTGCGAAATCGCGATCAAGGCATTACCGTACGACCCACTGCTGGGACTCCTACAACAAATGGTCTGAGGTCTAATTGGGACTTCTTATCGAGAAGATCCCCTTACATGTTGGCAGGTCTAGCACTGTCAACAGAATGCAAGATGAGGAAAAATAAGTTGTTGATATTTGTGTTTTCCATGCAGAATCACACGTTGTTAAATATTTCCCATCATCACCAAGGTTGAAGGAAGTTTACCAAGAGGTCAATGGAGCAATTTAATCACCAAAGAAGCTATGTTATGTAGCTCCAAGAAGACCATGACAGCCTAGTCAATATGATATGATGCAAGATCCTAATTCACAATTTTAAGCTTGTGCACATCCATCTCAAATTAATTGGAACACACCCTTTCCTTGAAAACCTTGGCCATCTCAACCCCAAAACCAATCTTGGCAAGGAACTTATGGAATCCATCCATAATATCCACAATATTTTTCTCAATATCCTCCAAACCTAACTCCATATTAACTCCACCACAACTCCAACCACATCCATCTCAAAGATCTACTCCCAATCAACTACCTGTACCACCATTTCCAAACCCACACAAGGAAGTAGCTCAGCCCACTTACAATATTAACGTACAACACTTCCAAACATCTCCTCTTAATTTAAATGGTATTCATCTTAACTTAGGAAGAGTACTACAAAAAATAGAGTCTCTTGATGTCATTGGAGGAGAAAATTTAGATAAAGAAGATTCAAATGAGAAGACCAAATAATCATGGGATGCACTTGTTGAAGAGCAGACATCAAAATCAAAGATTGAGAAAGTTCCCTCATTTTTCCCATCAAATCCTCCATGTGTTCAAGAGAACAATCAACAAAAAGAGGAAGATTTGAATGTCATGATAAAAGAGGACATAGAAAGAGATCCAAATGTGCAAATGGATCGTGGGCATCACATCTATTAAAATATGGTTCTAGAAAATCAATAAGATGGAGCATTACTCTCGTCTTCAACAATACTTAATATCATCAAAGTCAAAGAATTTGGTCTCTACAATTTAGGTACATGTCAAAGCATATATTTCAGGCCTACACATCAATTTATTTGTCATATTGATTTGCACATGGCTCCATTGGAAGCATTCCTATACTTGAAAGAGATTTTGTTTTTCAAGTAGAATAGCCGAGAAAAAGAAAAAAATGAAAAATAAGAGGGAAAAAATAAAATCTCAGGTGAAAACCTCATTTTAGACATTTGAGATTTTCTCATTGATTGAAAACCTCCTTGAGGTGGTCAATGGGTTGGAAAAAAGAGAGAAAAAAGAGATCCTAGGTGAAGACCTCCTTTGAGGTGCCTAGGCAGACCTACTAGTTGAAAACCTCATTGAGGTAGCTATTAGGCTTAAAAGAAAAAAAGAAAAAAAATGGAAAAATGGAAAACAATTCTCCATGTATCTCTCTCTTTTGAATGTATGTGTTATCCAGCCTTTGCAAGCAACAAGAACAATTTAGCACCAAAAGAAAAAAATTGATAAAAAATCTAGTTAAAGGAAGCCAAACTTGGTCTTTATCCTCCTTTGCTCAAATTCTCCAAAAGGAACCAAGCCATGTCAACCCATCACCCTCATCCATTTCCAACATCCACCTATCATTCTTAAGCCTTTCTCATGCATTTTTATGGCTGTCCTAAAATGCCACATGAGGGTTCTGTTTTGCTACAAGAGGCTAAAATGCACAGAGAAAAAAATTGTCTTTACCATACTCTGAAAACCATGCATCCATTGCCCTATATGTTTCATGGGGATATGCATATGGATGATGGTAACGTGCTCAAGCAATTTCAGCAAATTCGAGTGCACAATTTTTGAGAAATCGACCTCCATCACCTACAAACATTTTAATTTTTTCTCGATATTCGTGTATCCATTGGCCAATATATTTTAGGGGGAGGTCCATAAAGATGATGAAAATATTCTCAATTTTAGGTCAATCCAGTCTACCATTTGAGAGATATGGATAAAACAATTATGTTATAAGAGGTTGTCTTGAAATGCTATAAGAGGGACCAGAATTGCTACAGGAGGCAGATCTGATTGGAGAAAGAGGTCAAAAGGTAATGTATTATTTAGGGAAGGTTAAAACAGGCCCTCCAATGATTCATTGATCACCCTTCCATCACCTATCCATTCCATTTCACCAAAGCTTACTCAAAATTTCCACTATGTCCTACCTCTAAAAAATAAAAATAAAAGGAGAAAAAAACCACAGAAGCCACTGTTTTC
>Ga0115851_100224_pt1 | contig 21828 bp, 10 predicted proteins | sample InSIn2gowninarea_FD_83865 | JGI IMG/M metagenome (GOLD analysis project Ga0115851, IMG submission 83865)
GATAAGGCCGCCATCGAGACCCCCCCACCCAATAAGTAAATTGAATGCGTAAGCAGGCTCGACTGTTAAGGCCGCCATCACCTTTAGGTGCTCGACTGATAAGGCCGCCATCGAGAGGAGAGGAGTTCACAAGCTATTGATCTACTATATAAGCAGAAAGGGGTGATGAAAAAGCAGCTCGAGACCTCATGGACATAGAGCCTTCCTCTCCCGTTGCTGTTCGGGCTCGGCCGTTAAAGGACGTACCCAAATAGAGCCGTTTAGGCGATGGAATCCTTTATCATGTTTGCCTATCTGACATGACTAACGTTGGTTTTTCTTTCTCAAATAGGGCCACTGGATGCGTTTGGGGATAGGAGGAGATTGACCACTAGGGGGTTCACATGACATGATCTGGAACGGGTGACTCCACTAGCAAGGGAACGGCGGATTCATAATCCACTCTCGCTAATTAGACAAACGGGAATCGAACCCAATTACGAGAGCCTACTATCTCTGTCCTCAACAGTCGCTTCTTTTCTTGCTATCCTTTTTTCTTACCAAATTGCTTAGGTAATTATGGGTGATCGCTCCTTCTTGACCAGGAACTATAGATGCAACTCATATCGTTGAGGTATTGTTCCCTTCGATCGAATAGATTTCCGGAATTAGCTAAACTAAAACAGAGTGTTTTGAATTTACCTTAGCACAAGCGCTAAGCGATAATAATACCTTGCCCCCGGAGGGACAAGCGGCTTCGCACCTTGAGTTTATAAATCTGAGTTATAGGCGCAATTACCACTCTCTATTTGTATTTGTGAAATGATTTGTAAAACAATATGAGCAAGCTTCTCTAGACTCCCCTATCCCCACCCCGTTTGGCACTTCTTTTTATTGAAATCCAATCCTGTTAGCTCGAGCTCAAGGTATTTTGGAGAGAGCCTCTCACCCTTCGGCTTTCTGGGGTTGCTCGCTTTGAAAAGCTTCTTGGGATTAAGATCAAGCAAGTGGCTTAAGCGCTTCCAAGAACGTACGCTCATCAAAGGCTTGAGATCGTGTACCTGTGTCTCGAGTCCTAGGAAAAGGGCCCTAGCCTTTTCTTTTTCATTTTCCAAATAGGGGGGGGAAGTGGGAGCTTATCGACTGAAAGGGCCAAACCAAAGAGGATTGACCCCCGGAAGATAGAAAGCAATATCGGAATGCTTAAAGCGCTAGAGTCGGGAGCTGCAACAGGCTTGCTCTTTTGTCTTTTGTTTTGGGTGGGCCTATCTAGCTTCTTGTCCTACCCACTATGATTTGCCAAAGAAGGGCTCAACGGGGCTGAGAGAGAAAGCCCTAAATAACCATATTTCATATTCCCCTTCCCAAGATGTTAGTAGAAATCCAATCCTATCAAGAAGGGTTTTGGGGCACTCAGGCTTAGAAAGCTGAAGCGTATGGTGGGGTTGCTTAAAGTATGCCTCTCTCCTGGACGAAGTCAAGAAGAAATGGGCTATCTGTTGAAAAGTCCGGAACGATGGTTCTCTGACTCAGTAATTCTTTTGTTTCACAAAATGAGTTATATAGGGCGAGTCGAGTTTCACTCTGATAGGGCAATGAATTCCATTTGGGTTTGGCAAAGCCAATATATGTGACAGGAAAGGTCGTTCAGAGAATATAGAATATGGAGAGTCTAGAGATTTCAGCTTTTCTGCCTAGCTCTACAGAAATGGAAAGCCCTATGCAGCAGTTTATGATTTTCAACAGGGACAGCCTACAATGAATTACCATGGGCATTGACATATAAAAAAAGTGTGTCTCGTTTCCCTTTGAGCAGATCAGAGCTGATGACAAGAGAGAGACCAGTTGATGAAATTAGGGTGCCCGGGGCATGCGCTCTAACTTTGATAGTTGCACAAAAAAAAAGGGTAAAGCCCGACTCAACTTAACGCAAGGGCTCGTTGCAGACCTCTATTAGGGCGTAAAGCATGGAATTCTGCCTAACTAAGTTTGATCGGGCCTTAAAGCCTACCCATAAAAGGATAGCCTCGCTTCGCCTGTTTAGGACACAACAAGGCCCCTTTTTGGAATGGTGTGCTTTCATTCCATTTATGGGGATTTCACTTACTTATAAGTAGGGAGAAGCGCTAACAGTCGAGCCTGACGCTTCTTCACTTTGGCATCATACAAGCTACCCGCGGTTCAATCAGGCTTCGAATACGCAGATGTAGGAGTATGCCCTTTTGCGCCTTGGAGTGGGCCTAAAGAGAGTATTGCTATCTAAATAAAACACGACAGGAGATCGAGCCACAAACAGGACAAATCGCAGAAGCTGTTCTAATCTAAGACACTCGACCAGGAGCTTCTACGCGGATTAGACACCCACCTAGCCTACCTGGTTCCCAGTTCCTAAAGGGGGCTTTGTCTGCTGTCTTGCTCTGAGTGGAGTAGGGTCGGCCAGCATGCTAGGCATTGGAAAAGGAGACCGACCTTCTGTACCATATCCTGTTCCCAGACCCATTATATAGAATCGAAGTGTAATGGCCCTGATAGAGAAGGAGGATAAAAGAGTAAGAAATAGTAAGCCAAGCAGTAACTAATCATGCTAGATGTGAAACACTAGGAGTGGAGATCCATTTGGGGATACAAGGGCCCGACTTCATCTCAAAAGAAAAGAGAGTACTCGCGAACGCCTCCTGTGTGTAAGGCTTAGCTTCCCGATTCACCATTTCACTCCTCTTGCCAGAAAGTCTCTCCTTCAGTTAGGCTTTTCCAAGCGCATAAGACAACTGTAGCAGAGATCGGCTAAGCCATAGCGCTGGTTCTATTCGAATGCAGGGTCTATAGAAGAGAATAGTTCCGGATAGTTGGCCTTGGGGCTTTTCATCCATAATGATATGGAAGGGGTCCTCCATCACAAGAAAGAAACCATGTCGCCTCTGCCCGGCCCTTCTCCCTATTATTCTCCGTGGTCAAGCCGAAAGCTTCTCTCCCCCCCTATCCTTTAAAGCGAGGTTTGACACGGGAGTGGACCTCTTTTTTAGAGACCCGATCCCGTTAGTATGGTATATGAGATCGCAAATACAAATTTTGGAATGAAAAAAAAAAGCATTTATTAGCATGGCTGGTTGTCCAGTCCACCCAATATAAGCCGGCACTCCCTATTGGTTGAGCAGGCAGGCATTTCTTATTATCTCCTGTACCCGTTCCGCCTTAAGTATTCCTCGATAGGCGGCTTGATTTTCCTTTCCCTTGCTTACCCGTCTGTAGGAAGCCCTTCTGTTGGAGCCGATTACTCTGGTCATTGGAACATCTATCGTTATGGTGCCTTCCGGAGCATCTTTAGGTGGTAATCGGAAATTGGCTCCTAATAGAGTGCCCTCCCTCTTGATCAGCTTGGTTCTAAACTCCTGCTCTCCCAGCTCTTATTTCATAAAGTCACTCATCTGCCGCAGTCTCTCTAGAGCAAAGGAATCAGAATTGGCCCTTGTAGCTAGATGAATGATCAAATAGTTTAGTTCAAATAATCATCATCATCAAATAGCAATGAAGTTCATTCTATTCGTAATTGGTTCCATTCGTTCCCAATGCAGAAATGAGCCTCTTTCTACTTTCTACTGAGTGTGATTCCCAATTAAGCCCATGTAGCTAAAGGTTGATCCCAGATCCAAAATTCCATGTATTGCCAGGAGCTTCTCGGGTCTGGGCAATAACCACTGAAAGTCGATTACTTGATGGTCTCGTCGCTAGGGAAATGCATTACGTTATGTTATTATACGATGTATTCTTCGCAGTGAGATGAGAACAAAAATGGAGAATTCGAGTCTCTTGTAGCGATTAGATACCAATTGTAGTGATAACGACTCCGCAATTGATCAGTGACTTGATAGCGATGACGCGACAGAGAGATAAGCAGTGGGTGGACGGCTCACACGGTAAACTATATAATGCATATATAACGCGTTTAACCGGGCCCGGATAAAGAGCGAACCTCGAATTTCGCTCTTTGGTGCAGGAATTCAGGTGCTATACCTGCTAAATAGATTGATCGATTGAAGAGCATTCCCAAATTGATTTATAGATAATAACTCTTTATATTGAGGGTCCGAAGGAGAGAGAGAAAATAGGGGTGAGTGGTTGGGCTATCTTGTGCTTGTGAAGCCAGTATTTTTGGTTGGCAGCAGCAGGATACTAGGAATGGATTCCCATGGACCCAAAAGCGATCATGAGCTATTATACCTGGATGAAACTAACCAATGGCGGTACTTATGTGAGTTCTGCAAGCCTATCTTTTTTTTGTTTTCATAAGGGGTCCTTTCCCCTATATCCGTGGAAGGAGCCTTTCCCCTATATCTTTGCCCCATATATGTATTGGCCTATTGGGGTCCGAGCTATGATCGTATGGGGAGTTAGCTGGGGAATGAAGGGTACGTGCTTGTTGCTATTGGCAGATGGTTCAGTAGTCACTTGCCTCCCCATAAGACTCATCATTTTAGAGAATCCATTCATCAATCACCTTGCCTCCCCAGGATCCTCATCATTTGTCTGCCCGGTGGGCCGCATCACCTTCAACTATGTTCTTTTTTAAGTGAATCAATCTAATCAGTTGCTGGGGCCCCACCCACCCCAATTTTGGCAGTAGCGGCTTTAACTGAAAGCTATGTTGTGTATGCGTACTGTAGACGGGTATGTGGGAGGAGTCAACTCTATAACAACCGGGGGCCTAGATGGAAAACCAGTCATCTATCTATCTATATGAACCAGGGTCTCTAAACACTACCGGGGGAGTCTATATGGAACAACTAGTCGTGTTTATAAACCGGGGTAGTTGGCTTACGGGGACTTGGCGAGTGTCGGTGGGAAGTGAATGATTTGTCCGTCTGTTGTGTTGTATGGCCTCACCTAAAACGAAGTTCTCCCTCAATCTCATCAATCGATCCTTTCTTTGCCGGGCCTCACCGCAAACTAAGGCTGTTTCCCTCCGTCCGTTTTTACACCCCCTCTCCTCTCTGCCGATGTGGGACTGCAAATATGTGACAGCCATAAAATAGGGTACTGCCAATGTGGGAAAGAAATACCTACCTTGGTGCCCCTTTCCATTGCTGACTGCCATTCTCATACAAGCGTGACAGCAACTGAGTGTCTGTCGCACAATCTATCCTCATCGCTAGGTGATCGTAACCTACCTACCTTCCTCCTGGTCGCCTTGTATTGAGTCCCGGCCATTGAGTACCACCACCATCATTGTGTAACCTCATAATCGCATTGTGTAACCTCTACGTGTATCTCTATGTGTATTTTTAGTAGCCCCATTGAGTACCATTTATTAGGCTCCTTCCCTGTGTACTGTCCCGTCCTGTGCCGTCGCATGCTGTCCCCCCATGCTGTCGCGTACCAGAGTATGTGGCGTGTTTTTTGATGCCAGTTTCCGCCGGTGGGAACGACTATAGATAAGATGAGTTGTTGGTGGGAACGCTCTTATCGTAAGACTTCATCAGTTTAGAAATCCAATCGAATCAGTTCACTCGATCAATGCCTCTCCCGGAAGGCTGGGGCTATATTGTTGTAGTAGTTGTTGTAGTAGTTTGGAGTTAGGGAGTGGGGGAGTTGGGCTTTCTTTTTCTGCGGATGTCACCTCGTATCGGTACGTGAGCTGGGGAATGGGAATAGAGATTAGCATTATGAAGTGATAGAGCTTATTGGTCAGTGAATGATGGCTTTTCCCGTAAGATGGTTTTTTTTGTTGGAGTTTGGAGTTTGGAGTTTGGTAGTTTTTGTGGATGTGTCTACGTATTGGGCCGTGAGCCGTGCATGATGGGGAAGTGAGATATTGTGAATGATGGGTACGTGAGATAAGGATCAAGCGAGAGATCTAATTATTCAGTGAACGATGGGTACGTGAGATTGTCCTTCCCTCAATGGGGACGTGTGATTGGGTCAGTTGGAAGTCCTATCCCGGAAGATGTGGTAGTTGGGAACTTCCCTCTCTGGAAGACTCATCAGTGGAGATAATCAAATTGAATCTACTTTCCTCCCCACCGCCCATCATCAGTTGCTTGCGAAGCGACCTCCCCCAGAAGCTGCCCCATCCAAGTGAATCAATCTAATCAGTTGCTTTCGAAGCGGCCCACCCCGGAAGATGTGTTCTATCAAGTGACTTAATCAGTGCTGGTACACCTTTCTCGGAAGATGTTGTCTGTTGCGGCCAGAAGTGAATGCAAATTGAATGGGTAATGTGTACTGGGGAATCTGGGTAAAGCGGACTAACTGGATAATGCAATAATGGGAGAATGGGATATGCGGGCGGGAGATAATGGGAAAATGCTGGGGCCGTGAGAAGGGTAATGATGAATCAGTTGGAACGCCTCTCCCGGAAGATGAAACAGTGGGAACTCGCCTCCCCAGAGTACTAATCCGTTGATAGAACCCAATTCTAAATGCCTCTCCCGTAAGATGGGTCATTTTATCAGCGTGCATTATATATGTTATTATATACCCGTGCATGATCAACTTCTCCAGGTGCATAACTAAGTAATACCTCGTTAATGTTGTCCAATCTAGACCTCCGTTTCCGTCTCGGTAAGCTTGCCATCGCGTAGGTTTCCTTTTTTCTGCCCTTGCCAACGCCCCTTCCAATATAAGCGGTTCTCCGGTATGCACATATATAAAGCAATTCACTGTGAAGAGCAGCAGGTGAGCATGAAGATTAAGTCGCTCTGCATGCACTAATTAATAAGCTCGTGTATTATATATGCGATTCTAAAAATAGACTACTTTCTCTGTGTAGCTCGAGGTGGTAGCTGTTCTCCTGTGAGTAGGCCCCCCTTCCCTGTGTCAACTTCCTGGTGTGGTGCGAAATTCATTTCCCCCTTTTGATTATTGCTTTCCAAAATATGGATCAGCTGTGTACGTTATTTGAATTAATAGGGGGCCAAATCTGTTTTTCATTTTTCTAACTGAAATTCAGATTGGCTGCCTTTACTGCTACACCTCTTCCTCTGTTCTAAATCTCTATAGATCCATATTCTATAGAGGGCTTAATGCTTAAGATCTTTAAGAGAGCGGTCCACCAAGCTCTGTCGTAAATCTCTATAGAGAAATCCAAAGAACTGCAATGGACCAGTAACTTGAAGAATGAGACCATTGACAAGCACAAGGCTCCCGTTTTCTACCACACCCTTTGTGACTTGAAGACCTGTCACAGCCATAAAAGCTTATCATATTTATGTCCAAGGTTTTCAAAATGAGAAATAAGTGTAAGCTTTTCAAACAATTTTTGTCGATCCAAACTCCGAGGTCTTTACCCTAAAAGAGTTATCAGGGAAAATGGAAGGCATTTTAGTGAATTCGCAATAAACAACATTGAACTTGAACCATTGCACCAGTTTCTCACTTCTGGAATCTCATGTTCTCCTTGTCCAAAGTGTGAAGCATAATCATTCCTTGAATTCATAGTGTACGATTCTATGCCCTTTCAGTCTAATTAATCAGCTATGAAAGATGACGTAAGAGGTGCCGTTAGGCCGCTCGACCATAGCCCCCCCACCCAATAAGTAAATTGAAATTTTCTTTTCAGGGTGATGTACGAGAATTTGTCCTTTAAGTAACACCCCACTAACTCCTTTCCTTCCCTCTCCATCTATCTATAACGGGCACCTTTCAAGCCGGGTTTAGATCCAAAGCTAGAACCCATTGGAAAGCCATAGCCTCTAGGGATATAGATTCGGAGCTAGCGGTTTCAGTGGACATCAAGAAATCAACACACAGAGAGAAGAGAGCCTTACCTGATCTTGACCAGTACCAGCAAAAGCCGATCCGGAAGTCTATCCAGTCAAAGTAGATTCGGTTGAAGCAGCACCAGTACCAGTAGATCTAGCAGCAGATGATCCAGATCCAGCTTTCTATTCTGTCGGTTCAATTGTCGGCGCTAATCCAGACATTCCCTTAAGAAAAGAGAATCTTCCTCTCCTCTCCTTATCAGTCGAGCCCCCTAAAGGGTCCTTATCAGTCGAGCCCCCTGTCGGGTTAGGGTTTACTTATTGGGTGGGGGGCGCTGGTCGAGCCCCTACCGGTCCTCTTCAATTTACTTATTGGGTGGGGGGGCTTTTGGTCGAGCACCTAAAGGTTCAATTGACTTATTGGGTTCTCAAATAAGTAACTAAAAGGCGTTGGTCGAGCCTGCTTCCGCATTCAATTTACTTATTGGGTGGCCCCTCTCAAATAAGTAACTAAAAAGCCTGCTTCCGCATTCAATTTACTTATTGGGTGGCCCCTCTCAAATAAGTAACCAAAGAGCAACTAAAGTTCCTCCAGGGTGAGGTAACGAACGCTCGACTAAAAGGCCGCCATCGCTCGACCAACGCCATCGAAAGATGTTCAAACCTCCGCCCCCTCCTAATTGGGTGAAAATGACAAATCTCGTAGGGAACGTAGTCGAAAGAATGAATGCATAATGACATGTATTGCGCTTCGGCCAAGTTACGTAATAGCATATATAATATATGCATTGAAGAAGGGTTGGGTACCAACGCTAAAGTAGCGAGAAAACGCACGCAAATGGCCTCCCTATCTATATTCCACGGGGCTCTACCGACGATTCATGCATCTGGAAAACTACCGCTACTGGAATGTGAGCAATTTCTTCATGCACCATGTAAGAAATGACATATCTAATGTATGCTTGGAATCTCATTCATCAGAGTGGGATGGGCAAGAGCTTTATTCATTGAACAGGTGAGCCTTTTATAGATCTACTCATACAAAATGCAAATTGACAAGGTCTTCTTAACCCATCTTTTGGTAGCTTCTAACAGCTAGTTACATTAAGCTCCACTTACTTTCAAACTATCTACATGGATAGTGTGTGCTAGTTGAAAGGGAGGGCACAGATGCTCTTGGAGGCAGTTTACATGGATTAATGGCATTGACTGTTGGAGAAGGCGCCTCCTTGGGAGGTGCACCATTCTAGTTTGGATGGGTCAATGAAGGGTTGAGCCCTTCACATTGGCCCAATTCCTTCCTGTTTAGAGTTGGAAGCATCCCTACTTCCACCATAAGATGAGGAAAGTGAGTCTGCAGTGCTAAGGAAGAGAACCTCTTAGCCTGAGCTAGTGTTTGGCCTTGATGACCCACAAGGTAGGAGATGTGTTGCTGATGACGAGTGGTCTTGAGTCAAGTGTCCAACATAGTGTCCGTTCCAAGGGGAGATTGAAAGTCAAGGTGCGAAGCCGCTTGTCCCTCCGGGGGCAAGGATTTGATCAGCAGGATGAGTGACTATAATAGCTTCTTCCAAGAGAGGAGGCTCAAAAAGCTTCAGGTTGTTTACATTGATTACATCATGTATCCCAAGCTGAGGTGGAAGGTCCCAGCAATAATCATTCTCGCCAATCTGTTATAGAACTGTGTAAGGGCCATAGCGGAGAGGATGAATCTTATGATGATGGTGTCCCTTAAAACGTTGCTTATCCATACACACACGATCCCCTAGCTGGAAATGAAGAGGTGTGGGATGAAAATCATGGCTCTTCTTAGCACAATCTTGGGCGGCCTGAAGAGCAATGGATTCTAATGCGGCCATGGAAACCATTGAGAAGTGAATGAGTAACTCCACCTACCTCGCTACTATGCTTAACAAGATCCATGAAATCATGATATCATGCAGTACATAACCACCGACACACAAGAGAGGATATGCCACGCAGTGTTGCGATGTCGATAAAGGGCAAGGACGAGGACACAGATAATGCCCATAGCCAAGCGGAGACCTCAATGTAGAACATCTTTCCCTTTGCCATCATGAACCCTTTAGTCAGCCTCCACTCCAGTACTTCACAGTTAATGGAGACTGGCACAATGTCCTCGAAGGATTTGGTCAGACAACATCAATCATCGGGCATGGAGATTGGCAGCCGGCTCCTTGCAATAAAGAAGCAAGCTGCAAACATAGAGAGGGAGCTCCACGATCTGGAATATATTCATCTTCCATCTCGTCTCCTTCAGCAAGATGACGCCTCATACGCCCTCTCTCAACTTCTTCAGCAAGCTCCTCATACTCGTGCCTTCTGCTCAAGTATCTTGTGATAGCCTTGAAATCATCATTTGATTGTTCACTGCCAACACCCTCCTAAACCGAAAAACAATCAAGAAGGGTCTTGATACACCCGACTATTTGGTTTTATGGTGGTTGGTTGGGTGTAGCACTACACCATTCTGTCTCCAACACTTTTCCATCCCCCAAATCCACAACTTCCGCAATCACCAAAGGTGCGAAGCCGCTTGTCCCTCCGGGGGCAAGGATCCTTTCACTCCTTTTGCTTCTATTGTATCTTCTTGGCTTGCCTCTTAGCAGAATGACTAAGCCCCTTCTTTCCCAAAGGTGGTTGAGTGACCTCTAAGATAGATGTATCTAAGTCCTACAATTCTTCCAACACAATGTAAACAACACCCTTGACTTACCAGTCATCACAACGCTGAAGTGCTCCCAAGATAGGCTTAGATTCACCAATCCTTCCTGAAACTGAACCACTGTCTTGCAACTGATAGTCCTACTGAACAAGTGCCTTCACGCACTACTCACACCCAATACTGGGTCATTTTCCACTAAAAACTTGGCATCCGTATAGACTGCTTTCTCTAGTGCACTACCTATAGTGCCACAGGTCACATCTTGGTGAGTGCCTTCGTCAACAACCTCTACAACTACTGGTGCTTCCTCCGTCTTGCCTCCAACGTCCTGCTTCTGGTCACCCAAAGCACACAACATAGTAGTATTTTCTAAGACTCTATCCACCAAAGTCTCCATCACTACCAACATGTTCTCTGTGTGGACCACACTGTTCTGAGCACCCAAGGTTCCTCCGCTCGGAACCATCTCTTTTTGCTACTATGCAACGACATAAGGTCTATCTACAAGCTCGTTGGTTGCCTCAACCAACTTCATGGCTGTCATTTTAGGCATCCACCCCAACTTCCTTCTAGTCATCACAGGCACACCCCAACTCTTGGTTTCATCCAAAAACATCAAATAGTTATCATGGGGCACGGGAACTCCTTTAGCAAGCCTGAGAAAGTCCTATCCCAAGATGATTGTATGTTCATCCAATGGAACCATTGTGAAGTCTAAACTGTCAAACCATTGCCCAACCTTCAAAGGTGTAGAACGAACCACTCTTGTTGTCGACTTCATTGCTGAGTTCACCACCTTAAACGTGGTCTTACTGCTCCCAGGATTACAATGAAGTGATGTAGCAATCTGTTCACTTACAAAAATGTGGGTCGCACTAGTGTCCACCAAGGCTACCACCTTTCACTTACTCATTGTCGCATTCACAAAACAAAGCTCATGCATACCTTCGTCTTGCAACTCATGTTCTTGACCTCCTGTCACAAACTCACCCAGACCTACTGTCAAAGCATATAGCAAATCACAAGATCATGCAGCTGAAAAAGCACTTTATACCAAAGGGACTGGTACCCTTAGAACAGTGATTTGATCAGAATGATGTACCATCCAAGCCCTCTGTGTCACCTAAAGCTGAAGAAGTAGAAGAAGGTGATATTGGGACTTATAAAGAGCCAAAGTACATTAAGATTGAAAAGGTCTTACCTAAAGATCAGACCCCCTTCTTTTCGCCTTCGTATCTCCTCTTCCTAACTGCTTCTGAACTGCCCCATTCCCATCGCAGTAATTAGGATTTTTTCTCAAGCTATTCCCCTAGAGAAATGTATCTAAACTGCCCCACCATAATTGCAGGAATTAGAGTCTCTTTCCAACCTATCTCCCCTAGATAGCTACTCCAGAACTGCCCCATCCAAATAGTAGTAATTCGGAATGTTAAGCCAACTTAGTTCAAGGAAGGAAATAGCTAGTTAACGGTATTACCTCGTCTTATAAGATCGGTACTACACTACCCGACTTAACCCGAAAGGTCTGGATTCGGTCTGTCAAGATAGGCGGTAGAAATCCGAGTGAGGTAGAAATAAGGATTCGATGCCAAAAGCAAGGTGTGGTCTATCAGTCTCGGTTCGGTATGTATCAGGAGGACTCAGGATGGTAGCCGTCTTGGTTCGGTGTGTTCGCTTAGTGAGTGTGTGAAATTTGAGTGTGTGAAAATCTAGTGAGTGAAAAGACTAGTTTCACCCATTGCAGGTATCCTCTCTTATTTATGTTCATGCTCTCCTCCATACAGTTGGGTTTATAGATTGGAAAATGAGTTAGGTTATCCTCCACACATACAGTATGGACTCACTTACGCTCCTACTCGCCTAAAAGGCTCCTCCCTCTAGAGCTGCTCTTTCACCGCATCGTAACGTTAGCAATACTAATGCTCACCGGCTCCTCCAGGCACTTATCTAGGCTCCTCATAATTAGTGTTCTGTCATTGCTGTTCTTGGCCCCTTAGTAGGAGAATCCCTTATGCATGGGGCAGGTCGTTGCTGTGCATTACTATACAACTCTGATCATTTATTAAGTTCAATAATAGTGCTTTCGTAGCCAATTCCTAGTCCTAGTAGCAGAGTCCGTTCGAAAGCCAGTACCCGCGCTAGTATCCATCCCAACAGCGGAGCCATCAAATCTTTTTCTAAGCCAATTATAGTTTCTAAGCCAGTTAGAGATCGAGCATCCCAGCCTAAATTTTAGCCCTCGACGCACAATGGTATATTTATTGGTTATAGTGATACCTCCAAGGCTTACCGAATCTATATTCCAGTGCAACGAAAGACAGTAGTAAGCAAAGATTTTCTATTCCTCCCCCCTAAAAAAGCATTTCTATTTAAGAAAACTGTTCCAAGCTGATTGGCACCTGCCCAAAAAGGTGTTGCTAATGATGATGTTGCTTAAGACGGTAGCCCTAAGTGTAACCACTAGAGTAAGGCTATCCCTTTAGAGGGGTAACTGGCATTATATATGAGATTATGCGTGGGCTGCTATATATCCTTTTTATGTAAGTCCTTTTTTGATTCTCTCGGTATGATTGAAAGGGTTACCCCTCCCTCTTGAAGGATTACCTCTCTCGAAATATGTGAGCCATCCGATCAATCAAACCTGGGATATTTCGGTAGCCATTACCTTTTGGATTCAAGCGATAATGATCAACCACGCACCAGCGAACGAGGAGTCAATCTTGAAAGTCTACTGATGGATCTCTCACGGACTCAAAGTGTAACCAACCAACCAATGGCTATCCCAGGGACTAATGCTGTAGGTTACCAATGGATGGATCTCCCACCCACCCACGTACTCATCACTGCCTGCCTGCGCCTGCCTGACTGACTGCCTAACTTCACACTACGTGCGCCGTCATTACTGAACCTCATCATCCATTGTGTATCTATCCTAAACGTTGACTCCCCCGGATTATTAGGAACGAGGTTCCGTACCATTCGGTGACAAGAGGGAAGGCGAGAAGTAGTTTCTATGTTCCGTACTGTTTAGTGACAGGTGACAGGAAGCCAGCGATAGCAATCATTTGAACCTAATGAGGCAAGCAGGCAATAAGTGGAACCACCTCCATGCGATGCCTTTGGGGGCAAGCAAAATGGATAAACCACCGACCAAGGACCCGACAGGGGGCTCGACTGATAAGGAGAGGATGCCCCCGGCAGGGCTCGACCAGCGGGAGAGGAATTTATTGCTTGCTTGACGTTAGGAAAGCAAGGAAAAGCACCCGTAAAGCGGCACACCTTTGCATATATATGCACCTCTGGTTACTGATCCCGGCAAGTAGCCCAGCCACCCCCTTGGTACATTACTACCTTTGGGGAGTGCTCCCGGCTAGCGACGAATAAGACTATACCTACCTCTATTGATACACCTTTGCAGACAACACCTATGACGACAGATCCCGGCCAGCAGCTTAAGCGACAAGCAGATAAGAAACCTGTTTTCTTTTGGTGCACCTCACACTGCTACATCTGCCCACTTTGGTAGGAAGCAAGAATGTCCCTTTGGTAGGTAAAAACCAGAGCTCATAAGCCAAAGACTCCTTCCTAATTGGTGACCTGTGTTCTTCCAACCTTTTCATTCACAATTCTGCCGGCCTAAATCAAAGGGCAAAGATCGGCATGCCTGGTTCTTCCCTTCTCGCATCCATCCGATGCATTCTTTCTGATACAGTAGGAAGGCGAAGCCTCCCTCACACCGCACCAAAATACCATCAATCGATCAATCACGATTTACTGACTTCATTTTATTTCCCCAAAGTAGAAGTTCAATTCATTTCTCCAAGCCAGCCAGTCACTCATTATATATGATTCATACCAGATTCGGCCAAGCCAATAAGTGTCTCAGGTTTCAAGCTCCGTAGCCAACAAGTAGTCTCACACGCCGGTGACCGATTCGCCGTAGGAATCCATTGGGCGGCGTGAAAAACTCACCAAGGCACTTTGCGTTTCCACCCTCGCCCCACTTTCTTAGTTAGATCGCTGGTCATAAATTATATATGTAATTATGCCATTTTTATTATGCAATTGTGAAAGATCGATTTCGCAAATATCTTCCCCTAAAACTTGATCTTTCTGATCGCTAGCTAGAAGGTAAGGTTCTCCCTTCTCTAGTTCAGGTAAGGTAAATCCTTCGGCAAGGCTGCTTGCTATTATATACGTAATTACGTACTACGAGATCGCTGAGCTATTCCGATACAAGTTGTTATCCGATACAAGTTGTTAAGGTAAATCCTTCCTTGCCCCCGGAGGGACAAGCGGCTTCGCACCTTCTGACATGCATATATATATATGATATTATGCAATTTTTACAGATCTATTTTGTGAATTTATTCCCCTCAAATCGCTAGCTCTCAATCCTTCTTCAATGCCAATATTATATATGTAATTATGCTATTTTGAGAGATCGAATTGTGAACTTCTTCCAGCCAGTTATGAATTCTATTTGTAATTATGCGATTTCGAGATATCCTTTCTAACGCATGTGTGGGCGTGCACGTGTATATAGTATCAATCATCATCAGTGTGTTAGCAGTAGCAGTAGGAGTCTTAGGAGTATGAGTATGAGCAGTAGGAGTAATAGAGTCTCGGTATTAGGAGTATCTTGATCCTTATCCTTATCCTTATCCTTATCAGTATCTGTATCTTGATCTGTATCTTTATTAAGATGAGGTTGTAATGGAGATGAGGTTGGTATGAAGAATAGGTAGTTAGGAGGATATGGTCTGAATGAATATATGGTAGGTATATGCTGAGGTAGGTCTGATTAGAAGGTTGGAAGTAATGATGCTGAGTTGGGTCTGATGATGAGATGGTGAGATGGTAGGAAGTACTACATGGTGGTAATGACTACATGGTAGGTGTTAATGAGGATGAGGTAGGTAGATAGAGATAAAGATGTAGCTGGGTCTAGAGATAGACGTTATGATGGGATGCTGGTATGCTAGTATGCTGGGATGTGGGGATGGATGCTGATGGTCTGATGCTGGTCTGCTGGTCTGCTGTGATGAGCTGATGCTGGGCTGTATGCTGGGCTGTATGAAGTTAGTGGATGTAGTGGATGTAGAGGAGATAGGAGAGCTAGGAGTGTTATAGCTGTGTATAGCTAGATAGAAGTTATGATGGTTCTATAGTGAGAGTAAGATGGGTATGAAGAAGATGCATGGGGTTATAGGGATCTTGTATAGGCAGATGGGTAGTTTTAGTGATGCAGGTAGGTTAGGCATAAAGGTAGGTGAGGTAGGCTAGTAATGATGAATAGCTAATTATTCCCTGGTAAGACCTATTGACTCCTCTATTTTTCCCGGTTGTGGGTGGGAGTAAATAGTGCTGCAAAACCCCTTGCCCCCGGAGGGACAAGCGGCTTCGCACCTTTATATTAATAAAATCGGGAATAAATAGTTATTTAAAGATAATAAATAGTTCTTCCTCAATTTCGTAACCTCAATTGAGCCCCTCTTCCTGATGGTGGTTTTCAAAATGGAATAGATGCTTGTCCAGATGCTGACTCGGATTCCTTCCCTGCCCTTGCCTTAGCCGTCGTATACCGGAACCAATCTATTATTGGTCGAAGATGAAAACTTATATAGCGGGCGGGAAAGTGGAGCAGGGTCAATTTTCGGGGCGGTAAGATGGGTGGGAATAAATAGTACTTCGCTGCGCTCAGCTCAGCTGGGTCACTCCGCCAACCCCCCTATAATAAGTCTAAAAGGTTGGGATAATAGACATCCCAATTTTCGATCGATTGTCCGGCTAATGCCTACCGACTCACAAGACAACACTGGATGTATATTATGATAGCGACGGCCTAACCGTATTGTATTACTACGTCTTCCCTCATGATCCGACGTGCAAATGTCTTGGGTGCGTAATGACCTCACTCTATGTCTCTATCAAAGTCATAAACACAGTCCCGCTCACAGTTCCATTTATTGACCCAGATCGAGTTGAAGGGTTGGGGTGGGAATAAATAGGTTGACCAAGTGGTTAGAGATAAAGATGCAGAGCCAATTGATCGAGTCAAAGAACCAGTTTATGTTTATCTGCCAGCATACGTACTAGTTTTTCCCATTGATTCTATCGATTCTGTTGGTTCATCAGCAGTTGTTTATTTCGATCCATCACCAGCAGCAGTAGGCCCAGCACCAGCTTGCCCAGCATCCCTTCTAGCATACCCACTTGTTCCGACTTTTGGTACATAAACGCTTTGTTCCGACTTTTTGCTTGCACGGGTTTGGGTGGGATATATAGGGAATAGCGTGTTCCGGGTTTATGCATATTGGTAGGCTGTTCCAGTTCCAGGTCCATCCTCGCCATTGATCCAGAAGCATCAGTAACGTAGGCAAGGGCATATGTAGCAGTTGGTTCTACAGTTGGTTCTGTCGGTGAAGCAGATGAGTAAGAAGCATCGGTAGAGGGCAGAGTCCAAGGTGCGGGCATCAGAAGCAAAGCCAAGGACTAGGACAGGCTCCCGGCAAAGGCATCCGAGAAAGCATCTAAGTCAGAGGCACCATCCACTGCAAAGGCATAAGTAGAAGAGGTGAGAACAGGGACAAAGACAAAGGTAGGAGCATCTCAGCCAGCAGCTCGCTAAGCATCATTCCTTCCTGTTCGAAAACTACCACCTCGTAATCGATATCTAGAGCCCCTGATATTAGGTAGGGCGACCTTCTAAAAGTGTCTATGAAAAAGTTTCACCAACGCTCATATAATCTACGTAATAATAGGACATAGCCCCTCCGGTATTAAGCCCTCCTGGCCCAACCACCCACTTACTTATCTCCTTGGCTTGGCCGGGCTAGTGGCCGAAATGAGATATGTCAATACGGTAGCCAACGTTAGCGTGGTCACCATAATATAGTGAGACAGATAGCTCCAGAGACGGGGGGCTTTGGAATGGGTTATTTGAGCCTAAAGGATTTAGCTAGCGTACAGTAAGTACTCGGAAGGTACACTTGACTGGACGGGGGACTGGGTGATTTGGAATGGTTAAAGAGGTTAAACCCAAATGGATATATCTCTACTAGGTGAACACGGATACTGGTGTACTTTTCTTGTTGGAATTGGAAAAAGCAACCATCCCATTCGTAGTCGGAATCAAGCCCAGGTTAAGTCGTGCCAATCCCCACCCCTTGCGTTAGCAAGATGACCGGGAATATGTTTGGAGATTCGGATAAGGTGGACAGGTATTTAGGAAAAAAGAAAGGTAAGGGGCGTAGCGGTAAGAAGGAAGGGGTTTGATAAAGCTATCAATGCCATGCCATCCGGGGTCTATAGCTGTACCAACGCATTCATTCGGTAAGTGGTCTAGGTAGAACGGGTCTAGTTATTCAGGTGGTCTCATTGGCAGGAAATAGGTCGCCATAAAGAGGAGGTCGCCGATAAGGAAGGAGGTGGTCATTGACAGAAGGTCTCTGATAGCTGGTACTCAATAGCCCGGTGTCAATCCAAGTGTTGATGCTCTCGATGCTTAGCTTTCTTTCTACTTGAGATATAACGTACCCATGTTCTCTACCCTCAACCACCTCACTTACGCCTACGGAACACGAGGTTCATACATCGATTGGATTGTAGGGATGAATACACGATATTACTTACGATGCACCTGTCGAAGATAGATAGGATCATGCGACAGACAAGGGGGAGTCTCCCTCAGTATGGGAAGGGAGGTAGATAATGCTTGATAGTTATTGAGTGATCTATACTGAAGGTCTTCCGAGAGGAGCGCACAAAAGGATGGAGGCCAACATACAACTGCCATCTACAGGTGGGGTGGCTTGGGGTGGGACTACGGACGGATCAATACAGAAGACCCAGTGTGTGAGTCAGGTGCACAGATACCAATTGGAGTCTTACACAGATTATGATTAAGAAGATTGGCTAGACGGGGAGGGGACGGAAGTTAAGGTCCCGGAGGGGCTTGCGCTTCCTAGTGCAAGGAACGTAGTGCTTGCTTGACGTTAGGAAAGCAAGGACCGGCAGGGGCTCTTTGGTTACTTATTTGAGCCCAATAAGTAAATTGAAACTTTAGTTGCTCGACCACCGGGAGAGGACCCGACAGGGGGCTCGACTGATAAGGAGAGGAAGAACTAGTGTGAGGTGGTGCTTAGCTTATTGTGTTTGTATATTCACGTATCTAATGCTATCATTGCTTCATGCAGTGAGCGGAAGTGATGTTGCCGTTCATTGGAACCAACGGAATAATCTACTGAATCAACGGAATGAACTAGAAGGTGTGCTGCTAGGTAGTGATCCGTATCTGCGCTTACCCATAATGCACCACCTACCCCGACTAGGTATGGTTCTGCTACTGTACACTATGGCTAGATATAAATTGAATGTTCAAATGAGATATCTTTATAGACGATATTATGGTACGATCAATTATGAGAGCCTAAAGCGTAATTACGTAGATAATATCCAGAGATACTAAGTGACTTATTGGGTGGGGGGAATATGCCTGGTTGGGATACTATGGCGGGTATGAGAAGGGCCCGAAATGAGAAGGGTCTGGAATTGGTTTTACTTTCCTGGTGTACACTTCGTGACATAAGTCATAGTAGATCGCATCATGCATGTTTGCTTCATCATGCATCGATTTTGCCATCTCTCATCTGTTGGTAACTTGGGGTACTTTTCTGCTTGGCCAATGACGGGGAACTGTTCTTCATCTGGTGCCAACTTGGACATCTCTCTTGTCTGTTGGAAACTTGGGGGGACATTTATCCTCTCGGCCAGTGTGGGTGATGTGGGCCTTCTCACTCGGTTCTGTTGAACGGGGGACTTCTCTTTCGTTCGGTGGATCAACAGGATTCAGAGCAGCATTGGCGGCATTCATTGGCGGCATTCATAGGAGCATTCGGAGGCCTGAGTTGATTGATCGAGTAAACCAATAAGCAGAGGCTGGAAGGAGCATTCATAGAAGCATTCATAGGCAGGCCTTCGTTAATTGATACGAAGATTCAGAGGATGGAGCATTCATAGGCTGGAGTTGATTGATTTCTAAATAATCCCTCACCATATGAATAGTGAGTGACCCCTAAATAATATAGGGCCCTTTGAGGGGGCCTGATTTGATATTGAGGGGGCCTTACCGCCACTTACTTATTGTTTTTGAGGGCAGAAAAGCGTAATTACATATCCTACGATATTATGGTACGATCGATGATTCGAGCTACGATACCATTGGGTTTTATTCTCTTTCTAGTTGATCTATTTCTTCCCCTAAAAGAGCATAGCGAAGGGTTGTGATAACCTTATCTTTCAGAGCCTCATCACTCTATTGAGGTGCGGAGCATTTTCGTTACTAATGAGATTATCCACTCATATATTGAGTGATGATTCGGGTGAAATCAACGGCGGCATAAATGTATATGAACATAGTTCCTCAAAGGCTTTCAATATGTGTAGCCTTACCTTACTTACTTATTTGACTTACTCAACTTACTTACCGGGTTCAAATGATAGGGTTAGGATAACCTACCAGCAAGCCATCCCAAGCCAGCTATCCAAGCCAGCGATCCAAGCCAGCGATTCCATTCATCCCATCCTCATCCTAGCAAGCCCAAGTAAGTCTAAGCAAGCAAGCCATACCAGCCCAGCCCAGCCCGCAGCATCCGGGTTGTCTAGCCATCGAGCAAGCAAGAAGCACGTAAGTAATAGCATCAAACCAGTTTTTTTCTTCTCCAAAACGATGGAATGAACACAGAGATAATTGTCTCACGCTAAAGATGGAAGGTAGCCCGAAAGGCCCACTAGACGAGTGGATAAGCAACTACTAGAAACTTATAGTAATGGATCTCCGTTCATTGATCTCCAGTAACTAAGCCCAATTCTCTAATTCTCTTAACAAAAATGATTCAAGATGCCCTCACCCTCCCTATGGTCGGGTGAGCGGTTCGTTCCCTCACTCCTCTGATGTAAATTAACCTTGCCCCGGACAAGCGGCTTCGCTCCTTATTGGGGGTTGAAAGTGGAAATGAAACGCATTCAAATGCCAAGATAGTAGTAGTAGTAGGTCTTGTTTTTGTCCTCTTCACTCACTATTCTTCATGAGCCGCAATAAAGAAGATAAGAAAACGCTAACATCAGTATGGTTTGGTGAGAGACTCAAGTCCCGCTTCGATTACGACAGGATGTATGTGGGTGTCGCTTTAATCCAACCAAATCGATGTGGTTTGCTCTCGTGACGGTGGGTGGGACAGTCCATTTGTTGGTGCAAGTGATTGATTAATAGCTTGATAGATCCTTTGTAGAGGATCTATCTATACAAACAAATAATAGCCAGGACGTGGGTCGAATATGCCGAGTTATCATTCGTTGCCGCCACAAATCGAGAGAAAAGGGTACACGATCCATTTCAATTTCTCACTGGTCGACCTTATTTCACTATTTTATGGTGCGGCATGGGCAAGCAAATGGATCCCTTTTATGATCCGGTTCCCCCTCATGCATGCTCAATTTCCGGGTTTATTTACAGGCAGGATTTAGTTCTATATGGGCTGGTTCACCCCTACCACATAAGTGATCTCTCCCATATCCCGAATCAATCGATAAAGGGTCAATCTGTATGCTTAGGAGGCTGGACAGGATAGGAACTGTCGCAGGTCAGTGCCCCGACCGGCTCCCCAAGTGAAGGTGCTTTAGTTCCAAAGTAGCGCCCCCCCTACATACATGAGAAGCGGTGAGCCAGAGCCTGAAATATAAGCGGGCAGGTACGGGGCGTACGTCAGTAAAGGGATAACCCTAACAAATGCGCTATAGAGTCGGATCACTTTATGATTGCTCCTATTCGCGGGAGGAAGCGCTACAATATTGATTGCTATAGAGCGCTAGCAATCAAGGCTAAGATCGATCGGAAGTGGGTGGGATAAGTGCGCTTATGCTAGGCTCGCTTATCTAGTTATATGGCTCGTATTGCATATGATCGCTTGCTTGACAAAAGGATAGCAGGGATTCACTCATATATTGACCTCCCACTTATATCTTACAGAATGTACCAATTCAGGTAGCCTCTGCTCGATCGGCTCCCTTCCATCCTTGGCTGACCTCTTAATCACATCCCATTTCGGTCTCAACTCCCGGATCTATCAATATTTTGATAGGATCATATCATATGGTCAATCTATGTATCTTGCAAGATCTTATCATATTCTTATCACGCTGTGTCCTTAATAAAATAGACCTAATAATACGAGGACGGACCATTTCGGAATGGACTTCCCATTAGATAGAGAAGATCGCCAAGATCCTGCCTGTGATCCAGGGAATGAAGGAAGGCTGAACGGTTACTGCCCTACTGTCTGTCTGTCTGTAAAGGGTGTGAAGGATGCGGGATGACGCTCGTTATGAGTTACCTTCTCGTTACGAGCCCTCCTTATTGTTATTAGGTAAGGACCAAAGATTGGAATCTTTTTAATATAGATCTTC
>Ga0115851_100227_pt1 | contig 21774 bp, 20 predicted proteins | sample InSIn2gowninarea_FD_83865 | JGI IMG/M metagenome (GOLD analysis project Ga0115851, IMG submission 83865)
CAAATGAACTCAGCGATTTTCAATTATTCATCCAAAGTGGGGTATATGTTATCACCTAAAAATGAATTTATATATTTGTTTAATACATTATAAAACATTTGCTTACACTTATATCAAAGTAGTATTAATGATGTCTTGTATATTGTTAATACTTATATCATGACTTACTATAATTCCTTTTTTGTGTAGGTACACACCGACCTAAGAAGTAGGTCATATTACTATCTATATAAATAAGGGATCTAGTAGTAAGTCCAGGATCAAGAAATGATGATATACGATCCCATATCCGATTTTGATAATGGCAATCCAATTCTAGGTGTCTTTTGACACTGCCATACAAGGTTGGGATTTTGTATACTTCCTCATTTGCAAGCATACGAACACACAAATGACCAAGTATGAATATCACAACATCATCATTGCATGATCGGACAGGTGTACAGAGTCAGTTGGAGGTGGATCATAGTTAGAACAAGACCACTAGCATTCCTCTATGGAGAAAATAGGCCACCAGCATTCCTCTTCAGCCCGAATATACCACCAGCAGTCCTCTTTTGGGATTTGTCAGCTCTGAGATCTTGGGTGTAGGTGACATCAACCTCTGAGACTTCATCACTACCTTTGTTTCATCATTATTAGGTATGCTCCATGAGGTAAGTACGCATTTTCAGTTTTGTATGGTGGTTTTCATTTGCACTACAAGCATCTTTTTGAGTTTATCTTTCATATCTAGTTTATCACTTTTAAATTGCTATCTGTAACATCAAATTTATAAACTTGTTATTATTTTTGGGATTATGGATGTTATAACTACTTGCTTTGTTTGCTTGCTTGTTTCCTAATTATCTTGCATTCTTGAAAATAAATAAAAATCATTTTTAAACAAGATCCAATTGTGAAAATGAAGAAACAAGAAAATATGATGAACAAAACAATGATAGGGTAGTAAAGCAAAATAAATAAGAAATATCAAAGTAGAGAATGATGCAACTTAAAGTAATGGTTGAACAGCTCAAGAAGTTAATATTATTACATGATAAAATAGAGAGTGAGCACCCAAAAAACATTCACCCCTTTTGCACAACAATCAAAAGAAGAACATGGGAAGGAGAGGATATTAATTTCACCAAATATAATGGCACAAATGATCCAAGAATGCATATCATAATTTTTGAGGAATTAGCTTGTAGTCATCTTCTTGATACTGATATGTTAGCTAGGTTATTTCCAAGCAATTTAGGGAAAGAGGTTTCTGAGTGGTTCTATAGTCTCGAGGACCAAAGCATCACTAGCTATGATTGATTAAAATGAGAGTTTGTAATGTAGTATCAGCATAATATAAAGAGAAAACCTACCCTTATAGATTTGGCCAAAATGAGACAAGGAGAGAACCAGTCCTTTGATGAGTTTATGATAGCATGAAAGAAGGTGGCAACATTCATAAAGTTAAGTGAGAAAGAGTTAAAATAGATGTTGATAAAGTCTCTTCAGGATGAAATGATACTTGAGTTTTTCAACTATCTAGAGCAACCTCTTTCAGAAATGATCCTTTCAATGATCCAAAAAGAAAAACACATGGTGAAAATCAATTTGTGGGGGCATAAAAAAGAGAGAAGGCCTCCAATAGAAAAAGCAATAGACATAGTTGCAACAATAGTAGAAACATGAGATTCAGCTAAATAAAAAACTCCTAGGGTATATACAAAAGTCACAGAAGATCATGATGAGCTATTGCAGTCATTGTTATAGAAAGGTTTGATCCAATTACCCCTAATAAATTAGAAAAACTCTAGAACTATAGGTGGATTTTGTAGATATCATAGAGGTTAGGAGCATAAAACATGTGAATATCAAAAATTTGGAGATATTATTTAGGATTTGGTAGATAAGAAGGCCATATCATTTGAGAAGCTTGAAGAGAAAATAAAAACTCCTGTCCATGCTGATAATGAGAAATTGGGGATATATAAGAATCCAATGCCACATTATTATTAACATAAGGACATACAATGAAAGGTGTTAGAATACATAGGGCATAGTAAAAAAAATAGCAGAGTGAGGCTAGCACTAGTGGGGGCACCATGCTCTTCGAAGGTATCATTTGGTAAATACGCTAATAGAGGTCATGATGAAGAAAGGGGGGAATGTCATGATGTCAAAATAGGAGTGCTGGCAATGTAATTATTATTAAGAGGACCGTAGATGGTCCTCCCTAGGTAAAAATTAGAAAAAGGTCAAAACCTACAGTCACCCCCATAATGTGAAGAATCAGATTGCAAGTGGTGTTTTTGTTGCTTAGCTCATGATGTAAAATATCAATTCAACATTTATCACAGTGTACATTAAAAGCCAACAAGTAGGTAAATCAATATCATGTTTTGCATATATATTATCAAAATCAAATGTTTTTTTTTACATGAATCTTAATACAGCTAATCATGATCACATGACTACATCTAGCCTCTCCTAGAAGGACCCCCTCCCCCTACACTCAAGCTAGTGGCTCTGCTAGATGAACTACCCCCCACATCTAGCCTTATACTTCTCTACGCATGCCTTCTCCTCATTGATTTTTCTTTCAGTCTAGTGTAGCTACTCATAGAGGATCTTGATCTCCTTGTTGGCTACCTATAGGTCTTGGTAAATGCTTGAGTAGTCTCCCCCTCCAAACCATAGCCAAATTTGTAGCTCCCTGATCTTTGCATCCTTTTGACCTATCAATCCATGTAGCATAGCCATATCTACCTTGGGATCTTGGTCATCTATAGGGTAGCATATATATTTCATTATTAGTCTTTTGCATGATTTAAAAAAGTGAAGAAAATCATAAGGAAGCAAAAGTATAAACAAGTTACCATCATCATCCTCATCATCATCCTTGGTAGCATCTGTATGCTCTATTGATTCTGGCTCATAGTCATCCTAATTAGGATCTATCTTCTCATTATCATCATGACCTACATCCTAAGACTCCTCATGGGTATATGTCAAGCTGTATTCTCCATCCCACCCTAATGATGTATAGGAGGTATCCCACCCATTCTATGTGTATCCTGTGTTCTCGTTGGCTCCCTCATCCTCTCCTAGGTCTGTTTCATGTATTCCTATGTGGTGAGGACTACATCCTCACCACCATTCTAGGTAGTCCTTAGTGTGGTTGGGTCCATCTATGTTAATGTCAACCTCATAGTTCAAGTCTTCACTAAGGGATTTCCATTTAGAATCCTAGTCTGGCATAGGTTCATAGTCCTTTGGAAGGTGCCTACTATGGTAGTAGCACACCATTATCTTGCAGTTATCTGGTATAACCTGCTGGATGCCAAACTGATGGAGTACCCACTCTGGCCTATAAAACTCCACTAGTGCCTTGCATACCTATATATAAGTAGAATGTCTCACCCATTCTAGCTCATGGATGTCCTCCTCCCATTCTGGCACATTTTGATATGCGCACCAGTATATCTGTGACTCCTATAGTAGGTTGAGTTGCACCTGCCATCCCTTTAGGTCTACATATGGAAAGTTAAGTCCCTCTATCGTTTCCCACCACTATCAAGTAGGTGCATCATCTGGTTGGTCTAGAGGTAGCGAGGTCGATCTAGAAATGATGATGTGGTCATAGGCCCACACTTGTAGTATCATCGAGTGAGCCACTATCTTCTCTCCTCTCTCCACCTCTGCAAAGCCATGGAGGTCATGATATAGCTGTGCTAGTATTGTAGGACACCATTCATACTGCTATCTATGTAGCACCATATCCTGCATGATAGGAATCATGCCCATAGGGAAGGTATCGCTACTCTTATTTGGGTAGATGATGGCATCTAGAAGATAGGCAATGAGAAGCCTCACCTATAAGTCACCTCATGCTAGAGGATCCTCTGGTACATGTCTCATTAGGGAAACCCCTCTCTTCGTATGGTTCACCTCATTTGATCCTGTAATCCATACTACCCACCTCTCAGCCTTATCCATGTTGGGAATGGGAATCATGTTCACTAGTTTTCCCCTGATGGGTAGCCTAGTAATCCTGTAGACATCCTCTAGTGTGATCATGATCTCTCTAGTAGGAAGGTGAAAGGTGTTGGAGTTCAAGTCCCACCTCTCCATCAAAGCTATCAGCATATCCCTATAATGAAAGATGTAATCAGTAAAGGCTAGGTAACTCAAGGAAAGCTCCTCTAGTAGACTCCAATCCTCCTGAGATTGGATCCATTGTTGTGCAATAGTAAAAGCAATGCTCTTCCTAGAAGCTCTCATATAGTAGCCATAGTCCTACAAAAAATGATCAGAGAAGTACAAGTTAGATATTTTATAAAGTGAAATAGACATAAAAAAAATTAGAAACAATTTAGACAAGATAAAGAGGACCACCCATGGCCCAAACTAGGGTAAAAAGGACTGCCAACGGTCTTATTTTAGTATAGTAAGTTTGTCAAATTTCAAGGATAGGGCTATACGGATAGTGTTAGTTCAACCATGAGGTCAAAATTACAAAAACATAGCCTCAAGATGAAAAAACAAAACAACATTCTAAATAGTAAAACCCTAGGGGCAAAGAACTAAAAAATAATAATCTACATGAAAATCTCACATAAACCAAAAAGAAAATAGAAGACTAGAAACAAGGCAAGTAAGAATAATATACCTAATGACCAGAGGGAGAGTTCACCACCAGAGTGGCTCTATGTCCCTCTTGCAATGTAATTGGTAAGGCCATAATAAGTAGCTAGACAAAAATATGAAATAGATCATGGAGTAGCAGTAACCAAAGGCAAAAGCAAGAACTCTTCAAGCTGATCTCTCAAAATCTTAAACACTCCTCCTTCTCAAATACAATGTAAGTACAAATGAGGGGGGGTCAAAGCCCTTTTATAAGAAAATAAGGGCACACAATTCTAAATAGTCTTGATTTAGGTAATTTCATAATTTAGAAAGGAAAATAGAACAGTCATGTGGGACCAGTAAGCCATACAATGCATCCTGGACTCTTGAAGATTTTCTAAATCCTCAATAAAAGGATTGCCTGTGGTCCTTGTTTGTTAGTTTTGGAGGACCACCAGTGGTGTATTCTATTAAAATAGACTACTCTCACTCCTTTACATAATGAATTTGACATCCCAATTTGTGGGGCATATAAAAAAGATAGGTACAAAGTTATAACCAGAATGATATAATGTTATCTTTTGCGATGCAGGGTCTCAATTTCAACTCTTATCATATCATGCCTCTTGGCACAGAGTTTTAGCTCCCCTTTATATCATGCCTCTTGGCATAGAGTTTCAACTCCCCTTTATATCATGCCTCTTGGTGTGAAGTTTCAGCTCCCCATCATATAATGCCTTTTGGCATAGAGTTTCAACTCTCATATCAACATCCTATGGAGTTCGATTCTCATATGACTACAATATGCCTCTCGATGTGAAGTTTTAGCTTCCATTACATTGCAGTTATGTGGAATTTAGCTCTCATCATATTGTAGCAGGCCTCTTGGTGCAGAGTTGAGCTCCCATTACCTTATAATATGCTATCCCATTTTAATTGTTAAAATTGTTATATGTTATGTGTGGTCTTATTTTCTATCAGGTCATTTTCTAGTTGTTAATGTGTGTCTTGTTATTTGTCAAGTCATTGTCTGGTTATCAATGTGTGGTCTTGTTATTTGTCAGGTCATCATCTCATTGTTAATGTGTCATTGTTATCATGTAATCATTGTGTTTTTGTCATTGTGTTATCATCATGGTGTCATTGTGGGTTGTTAGTATCATGTCTAGGGCATAAAAAAGTGTGACAGTAGGACCACTAGTGGTCCTTACATTATAAAAAGGGATCGCCTATAGTCTATATCATGGTAAAAATAGCAGCAGTACAAATCAGAAATGACCAAGAATAGGTTAAGCATCATAAAATGGAGTTTTCTTAACCCATACCTAGCATCAACATGTTTTATCATGATTTTGATTAAATTTAGAGTGATTAATGTTGATATTATGCTTGTTAATACTTATCAAATACTTGATTGTTATGACATCTTGAATATACTTTGAATGAAAAATCTCAATGCACCTAGTGATTTCAATTTATCATCCAAAGTGGGGCATATGTTATCACATAAAATTGATTTATGCATTCTAATTAATACATTAAAGAAACAATTGCTTGCACCAATACATACCTAGAATGTTTAATGCAATAATATCCATGTTGTCTTAAATAATACAATGATATCAATGCTTATTTTGAATATGGAAATAATATCAATGATTGTATTGAACATTGTTATATGTTGTGGGCTAACCCTATTTATGTAGGTACACACCAACCCATGGGTTGCATTATTATATCTATATAAATAGGGATCTAATATGAAGTCCACATCAAGGAGATACATGATCCCATATCTGGTCTTGATAGTGGCAATCCTCTAAGGTATCTCTTGATACCACCATTCAAGGTTGTGGTTTGTGTACTTCCTTTTATGAAGTATTCTAACTTTGGCGACAAATTTTGATATCAAACTAAGATCTAAGATGATTACATAAAAGTATTGAGCTTTGTTTGAAGGTTGAAAACTATCTAATTAGGACCATCGATGCTCTTCTCTTGAACAATAACACCACTGATGCTCTTTGACCATTGAAATAGACTACCTATAGTCCTCTTTTTGCATCTTCATAGGTCATAGCCCTGCATTGTATCACCTACGTTCTCACTCTTCAGTGTTAGGTACATTTTGAGAGGTAAGTATACAAATTACAGTCTTATTTGGTACAGTCATTGGTTATCTTCTTCGCTATTTTCTTGTATTATAAATCACTATCTATAGCTCTAAGAAAATATATTGGGTTTATAGATATATGTTTACTTATTTATTTGCATGCTCAAAATATTTGTAAATAGATGTTGTTTGGGATCTTGTTCACCGCTAAACATCTCGAAATTGGGGGCCTTATGTTCATTGGTAGGGGAAAATTTTAGATTTCATCCATCAAGGGTGAAGTGAAGATAGAATCATAATCATCTAAACTTTGGGATTATGTGATATTATAAGGTCCAACTTGGATAGCAAGAATAGATGTTGAACTCCTTGAACTATTCATTGTTGCTATCTATTTCTGTATTTCGATTATGTTCATGTCCAATTCCTGAAGGAGGGGTACAATATGCTCCATTTCCATATCATTGATGGCCTAGGAATAGCAATATACATTGTTAATGGTGTAGATATGATATAGAGGTTTCATGAGATCTCTCCAGAAGGGCAAGACAAATTGAACAGTCAGGTTCACCAAAATGTAGACCCAAAATAATGCATATAATTATTTATGGGGGTTAATTAATGTATTATTGGTCTACTTGTTTCTTATTGTCATATATATCTAAAATATGGGAATAAAAAATATTAAAAATATAATTATGTTTAAATAGATCACATATTCATTCCATTAGAAGTAACATATACAAAAGATGAGTATACATTCATTCATTTTCATGTTTTTAATGACCTAAAAGAGGTATACCACTAGCAGCCTAAAATAAGCAATATAATAGATGCAATCAAGAATGTAGTGATGAGTGAATGAAAGAATCATCATATAGCAAACATAATATATAACTTATGAATAATATTCATGCATAAAAGAGTGATGTAACATGTGCTAGAATCTCTCTCGAGTCCTCCTCATATTCATTTTCCTGTAAAGTTTAATGTCATCAATTGATGCCTTTATATATGATTCAAGTTTACATGACTTTGATGTTTTTGACCCCTTGTACATTTCACAAGGGTCCACTAGACATATATCATAGCTTTGACTTGAATTTGGGTATTATTTAACCCCTTTTTACATAATACATCATTGAGGCTCCAAAATGAATTATTTAATAAATAATAATTCATTTTTAGGCATCTCCACATGTAGTATGTTGTATAGGCTAAATTCGTGATAAATTGCATTTTCATAATTATATTTATTATTTAAATCCATATTATCATATATCCTTATTTTTAAGACTCAAAGGATCTTATGGGTATCCTTGAATCTCTTTGATTCGAGGATCTTTAAAGATCTTTGTATTTCCATCATTTGAAGGTTTTAAAAGTTTAAATTCTTAGATCTTGCATTTTGTCATTAATATATGTAAAGATTGCTTTCACTATTTTAATCCACCATTGAATTTTCATTAGGAACACATAGACCTAATCATTTACACAATAGGCATACAATTTTCATGTGTTCTCAATGAATTAATGGATTAGGGGCTCATATGCTTTTTGGAGTGAGGAAACTCACTCCAAGCTCTCCTAGTTGCCTTAAAGGGACTAGGTTAGGAGGCTCCCCTTTCCATTAGATGCATTTAGGATTTATTTACATTATTTTAAAGTATGAGTTTAACATTTCAATATTTGAATCTATCTTTACTTAGGTTTTTAGTGAATGCACACTAAGTAAAGCATATATATGTAAGTGGAGATTTATGTGTGGATTTAGCTAGTTTATGCTTGTTGAGACACATATAGCATAAATTTTGATATACATTATATGGTGAACCTAACATGAACCTACTACAACCTATAAATTTGATGTTCTCTTCACCATTCTCCTTCAATTTGCAAGTTTCCTTCATTTTTTGGGTTTTCTTGATTTTCTTTACTTTCACCCACCTAAGTGGAAAAAACAAGTAAAGCCTATCCTATTTACATCCAATTTTGAGTGAGATTTTGACAAGATAACCTAAGAAGGGAGATGGATCAGATATAAAATTTTAGAGTCTTGATTTGGTCATTTTTGCTAGACACAATACCTACTATATCTCATACTAGATGCACTACATCTCTTAGCAGAGACCATATTTTGCAGAGAGGTGCAAGAGGGTTGCAAACCTATTTCGGAGTGGAAAAGAGGAAATTTCCCAAACACAATGCATCTTAGCTAGGAAGAACTTACATGCACTACATATCATAAAGTGGGACCCTAGATGCACAACATCTTAGAAAGGTAGGACCCTATATGTAGTGTGTATCGGAAAGGTAGGACCCTATACATAGTGTGTCTCAAAAAGGTAGGCCTAGATGCATTGCATCTCAAAAAGGAAGGACTCTAGATGCTCTGCATCTCATAAATTTAGGATCCTATATGCACTACATCTTAGATAGGTATAATTTATATGTACTACATCTATCCTTGGGCATCTTTTTTTAGTTTTATCTCAAAAAATGTACCTCAAAAGTGCATCGAATGCACTACATCTCTAAGCAAAGTCCTTTTTCTCATAGAAAAATCAGACAAGATGCAGTACCGACTGCATCTATGAATAAGAAGTTAATTTTTCAAAATTTTAGTTTCAAAATTGTAATAAGAAGTTGTTTTTTGGCTTATCATAGCTAAAAGGTAGTGTTGTAACATTGTATAGAATGTGTTTACATCTATGTTAAAGTGTGCATCCATTATTTGTTTACATTTTGCTTAGTTTCCTTAGTGATTAGCTCTAGTTTGTTTAAAGATCTCTCATTTTGAGAGGGACTTGTAACCTACTTGGATTTACACATGGAGTAGGAGGGAACATTATTGGTTGGGTAAGAATTTGGATCTCTTTTTTTATCTTTTCAATATTATTTCCTTTCTTGGTGCAACCTAGGATTCCCTTGCTTGAGTTGTGTACTAGTGAAATTGCATTCATTTTTGGGAAGTATTGTTGCATATAAATAAAAATTTATATAGTGAATCAAGGTTTTGCTTATTATTGGGAACTTGTGTGCTCTTTTTTGTATTCATCAAAACTAGTTTTCATTTCATTTTCATTTTAAAAAAGTAAAAAATTGCAAAAAAGAGCATAATTTGGAAGGGATTGCAAAGCATCTTTTAGGGAGTAGTGTGTACCTCATATTAATTTTCATTTCATATTTTCTTTCTTATAATAAATTCATTCACATTCCTAGGGAGTTACTAAGGAACATGGATTTTATCACCACAACATAACCCATACTTAGAGTTGAATACCGAAGTGGGAGCCACCCCTCTATTCGAAAATGTATGCCATAGAGGTACCTGAGTACCCTTGCAAAATATTTCACACCCCTAAAGATTGATCCATCCCATGATAAATGCTTGAATAGATTCATTATGTATAAGGAAATATAAACAAGGTTGTGTTGGAATTTACAATTGCATTAAAATATATGTACACTAAAAATATAAGAGTCTAATTGGAAAAAGAAAAATCAAAATCAAAAATCAAAAATTACTATATTGAATCATTGCTATCTTCATATAGTGCATGTAGAGCATCCTAGTTGTTTGTGTTAGATTTGCACCAAACTAAAAATGAGATAAATATTTTTGAAAAAATTATAAGCTTTTTGTTTGGTGTTTGTTTAATTTATTTTACTTGCATTTTCATTGTTCTCATAATTATAAAAGTGCCACTTTGTAGTTGTTTTATAATGGATCTAAATCTATCTAATATTTTGTGTTGGTATGAGAAATTTACCATTTTGGTAATGGTAGATACAAGATTATCAAAGAAACATAAAGAGAAACATGAACCTAAAGCTACCATTGATTAACAATCCACTGGGTTTTGTGAAGCACTACAAAAAATACAAAAGCTCAAATCTCAACAATGGGCTAAGTTAATGGAGGAAGATAATGACATAAGTGTTCCCTTACCAGAATATTCTCCACAACCTTATGGAAATCCAAAGGATACTTTGATATGGTTTGATAAGTATAATATTTCCCTCATGGGTGTTAGTGTACCACCATTTTCTATTGGTATGTCCTTACCCTCTCAAAATGTAAATGAAAAAGATTCTAATAAAAATAATTAGTACCAAGATATGATGGATTATATGCAAAATAAAAATGCCCAACCATCCATTCCTCAAGATGATTTCATTCCCACAATACCTATTGCATAAAATCTTGGCCAAGGTTGGTTTCCACTTCAAGATTGTAAGCTACCTACCAACCAAATTTCCACACCTAACCCACATCAACCATCTAGAGAACCTTTGGTTGTATAAGACTTATAATCAAACCTCTCTTTGCTTCACTTTCAAGAGTACATGATAAAAGTACAAGAAATAGTTAATATAAGGTTATCCCTAGAAAATTCTACCATTGTACAACCACAACCCCCCCCTAAGATTGAACAACAACAATTCTTTCAAAATATTATACCAAAATTTCCAAATTTTGTTCAATATACTACACCTCCTTCACAACAAATAAAAATGAATTCTAATCAAGCTAATTCCCCTCAAAACATTACTTCTCAAATTCCACCTAATATTCTAAACACTAGTGCCAACAATTTCCAAATTTCACAAAAGCAAGTGTATTTGAACCTTAATCCACAAGCTCCAACACCTCAGATTGATCAGTCCAAATAAACGTATTTTGATGATTATGATAGCCTTAGTCAACCTTTTATGCAATTTCAACCCAACACCTCAAGAAGAATAAATCAAGGTATGAACCACTTTCAAACATCTCCATTCCATAATATACAAAGTGGGTAAAATTAAGGTATAACCCATTTCCAAACTATTCCATTCTAAACACATTCTACTCCTATTACCAACCAACTTAGTGCCCAACAAGGTCCCTCAAATCCATCCATAGAGGACAAGAAAAAATTGATCAAGAAAGTTCAAGCACTTATGTATCAAACACTGGTGGCTAATTCACATGCAAACCAGAATATAAATACATCACATGGTACATATCAAGGACAAGGGTATGGTATGTAACAAGGTAGTGGTCAAAATGTGCATCAAAATTATGGTCCTAATACTCAATTCCAAACTCAAGGTAAACAACAATTTTACAATCAAAATCTAAGGTACAAGACACATTGGCAGTCTTGGGATAAATAAGGTATATATTATAACCCCAATGCACATATCTTTTAGAGATAAATGTGTTTATTAAATCAAAAAAATTATAATCATGATGGAAATCCACCCCATGGTGGACCAAATCCATCTTTTAGATGGCCTAATACAAATCAGAAAAGTCAAATCATGACAGGGTTGAAGGAGTTAAAGACTAAAGCATTATGAATAAATTTTCAATGAGCCTATAAATCATTCTATCCCCATAATCACTTAGCCCAAGAAGTTTGATATGCCTAAGATAGATAAGTTTAAGGGTAAGGAGGATCCAAAAGAGCATTTGATACACTTTAAACATGCTTGTAATTTGATTGCAAATGATGATGCTCTCCTTTTAAGAACTTTTCCTATGATTCTTTGGGTACAAGCTATGAATTGGTATAACTCTCTTTCTCAACATAGCTTGTATTCATTTGAAAAAAATTTAAATCTCATTCTTGAATGCTTTTCTACTAATATCAAGAAAAGGAACTCCATTATTGATTTGATAAAATTATCTCAGTTTGATCAAGAATCCATCTCTAAATTTGTTTCTAAGTGGTGTTATATGATTATGGATATGAACTTCTCCTTACATAGAAGGAGTTGGTGAGACTATTTAGTAAGAGTTGTATCAAAAAAATCTCAATGTATGTATAGATATAACAACATAGGACATTTGAGGAAGCTATTTCCCAAGAAAATGTTATTGAAGATGTCATGATCCAAAATGGTTATATCAAATTGGTTAAAAAGAAAAATGGTAACCATGGTTATGGGTCAAATAAGAGTGGAGCTATGAATGGATCTAAGCCCTAAGTAAATTAGTTAATACTCCAAGCACCACCACCATCAATATAGAATGTTGAGCAAGCTAATCAGATGAATGCATGTAGTTAGCCTTATTATCAGTATGAGGGGAAGGGAAAAAGTCAAAATTAGACATAGGGATTTTCTTCAAGAGCATTTAGTAATTTTGAGCCATGGGTGAACCTTTTTCCAAGAATTTCAAAAAATTGAATGATGCAAAATTGTTGAAATTACCAGAAGTACAATGGGATCAATCTTGGGCTACTAAACCATGGTAGAAAGATGATGAGTTTTATGATTTCCATAGGAAATAAGACCATAATAAAAATAGTTGCATTTATTTGCATAAGGTTGTTAATATTTTCATAGATTTAAGAAAATTAGTGCTTAATGGTACCTCTTTGGATCCTAATGTTAACCTACAGGTGTATCAGAATCCATTGCCTCAATAGGGTGTGAATCAAGTGGATACCACTAGCCATTATAATCAAAATGTACCTTATAATTATAGAACATATCAAAAGCAAGTTCAAGATGCAAAAAAAGAATAAACTCAAAAGCATACAGTTGGAATGATTAACATTGTTACTAGGTCCTATCAATACAAATATAAAGGAAAGGAGCCAAGATAAAATGTTAAGGATATAGGAGTGGATGGATATAAACATGCCTAATGATATCCCTCCTCCTCCTCCTCCACTAGTATAATAGGGAGTTAAAGAGAAGTTACAAAGTGATTTGAAACAAAAGTTAAGATTAACTCCCATCAAAGTTTCTTTATGGTATCTTATCTGAAATTCCCATCAGTATAGAGAGTCTTTGATTCAAATTTTATAGACTATAGAACTGTATGCTTCAAATACTAATATTTTCATCAATTTTATTGGCAACATAAAAGCCAATGCAAAGCCTTTTATTCCATTCTTTCAACATGAGATCAAAAATGTGGTGACTCATAAATATAAGGATCCTCTTTTACACATCATTTCTCAAGTTGATGAAAAATCCTTTAAGAGGGTATTGGTAGATGGTGGATTGGCCATTAATGTGATTTCTCCAATAACATTGGCCAAGTTTATCTTACCTTTGTCACATATTAATTAACCCACACTTATTCTATGGCCTTTTAATAACTAGTTATGTAATCCAACTAGTAGTTTTATATTAGCCCATCTTGGTGGGATCCAAGACCATTCACTCATGTTTTTAGGTTATCAAGGGAGAGAAATAGTATAACTTCTTACTAGGCAGGCCATTGATAAAAGAGGTAGAGTGTGTCCCTTTCACTTTTCATGGTTGTATGAAGTATATTTAGTATGGGATTATTCATTATGTATGGATAAATGAGGAACCTTTTAGCCAATGTAACTTTATCAAGCTACCCAATGGCCCTATCCTTCCATCTACTCACATATTCCTTGAGATTATCCATATTAACCATAATTCATCATCTCTTAGTACTATTATTAATGCAAAATCTTGAAGTTTCAGCTAAAATTGAATAAAGCTCCATATGTGAATAAAAGAAATAAAATACAATAATAATCTATGAGGAGCCTATGTAAAATGCCATAGTGATACCTTCCCCATCAAGTCATAAAGAAATCTCTTGGAAGCCACAATTGGATTACCCAAATAAAAAACTTAAACAAATAAAATCCTATATATTTGAACCAAGTATAATGACTCAAATAGAGGAGAATAATAAGGGTAAAGAGGATTTTCATATTATCACTAAAAAGCTAAAGAATGTGGACCCCATTGATGATCACAATCATATCTCTCAAGTAGATATCCATTTTAAAAAAACTAGTCTTGGTGATTACACCATAGATGATATGTTGTTCAATGTATTATCTGTACATGATGCAATTCATCCATCTGAGTCTCCTTTGGCCATTAGTACCTTGCTACCTTTTGATATATTAGATAACCAAACTTACTTTATTTATACAGGACCATATTTTCCTTCCTACCAAGTCCTTAAGGTTGATTCCAAATAATCCTTTTTAGGTAAACTAGATTATTTCTCTAGACCATATTTTCCTTCCTACCAAGTCCTTAAGGTTGATTCCAAACAATCTTTTTTAGGTAAACTAGATTATTTCTCCAGACCATATTTTATTAATCACTAGTTTTCCAAGTGTATATGGTAGGGATTTGGCTTGGGTTGGTATGACCAAGGCATGGTTCATGTTATAAAACTACCTACTCAAGTTGATAAAGATAAATGAGGCCTTGGCCTTAGAGGTCTTTGAAGTATAACAACCTTAGCCTAAATTCATGAGACTGAGGATGAGGGAGACTACGAGGAATTGGAATCTCCTCATGAGTATTGGCTATGTGAAGAACCCTTTTCACCTACATCTCAGTATTTTATTCCTCATTTTCTATTCGAACAAGTCAACATGGTTGGTTTCTCCTCAATTTCTCCTTTTTCTCATCTTCTTGAGTTTGGTACTATTCATATGATGGATCAAGATACTGTTATTTTCATGATAATTACTAATACTGATATTTCCACCCATGATAGTTTTCATTGGTATTGTAGCCATGCTAAACCCTATGATGATGAGCTTGATATAGATGCTTATTGGCCATACTTAAAATCACCATTTTGAGGAAGGATCACATATGTTAGTAGAAGAATTAGTTGAGGTTGACTTAGGTGAAGATTCTACTATTCATATATTATTCTATTTGGTAAGGGTATTGATGTAGAAGAGCTTGAAGAGTGGACTAAAAAATTAAGAAGAGAGTAAACATTTTTACCTATGTATATCAAGATATGCCTTATTTGGATAGTAACATTGTGGTGCATTACTTAACTTTGAAACTTAATGCAAAACCTATTAGATAAAAACCATATTGAATGACCCTATCAAGGCATTGATTGTCAAGGTAGAACTATGAAAAATGTTGGATGCTAGGTTCATTGAGGCTATTGGTTATACAAAATTGATATCTAATCTAGTGATAGTTCCTAATAGTAGGATCAAGATTTGCATAGATTTTAGATATGTGAACAAGGATTTCCCTAAGGATGATTTTCCATTACCTAACATTGATATCTTAGTGGAAAATATTATGGTTCATGACATGTTCTCATTCATGGATGGTTTTTCTAGATATAATCAAATCTTAATCACTGAGAAATATAGACATAAAATGACATTTACCACTCCATGGGGGAATTATTATTATAGAGTAATGTTATATGGTCTTAATAATACAAGTTAACACATATCAAAGAGCCATGACCTATATTGTTCATGATTACATGCATGACATAGTTGAAGACTACATGGATGACTTGATTGTAAAAACCAAAATATGTAGTACTCATCTTACGATAGTAAGGTTTTAGATAGGCTACTAGAATATAATATTAGGATGAATCCCAATAATTTTGTGTTCAAGGTATTTTCAATAAAGTTAATGGGATTCATTGTATCCAAGAGAGGCATTGAGGTTGATCCTAATAAGGTTTGGGCCATTAATGAGATGCATCCTAAAAATTTGAAGCAGTTATAGAGTTTACAGGGTAAGATTCATGATATCAGAAGGTTTATAGCATAGTTGTTTAACATGTATTTAACATTCAATAAATTAATAAAGAAGAATATTATTTTTTATTGGGATGTAGAGTGTCAGGAGGCTTTGATGTAATCAAGAACTATCTTACGTATCTTCCCATTTGTATTTCTCCCCAAGAGGGAGTGCCCTTTCACTTGTATATTTTGGCTAGCTATTTTGATTTGGAATTGATGTTGGTGCAACAAAATGAAGAAAAATAAAGAGCAAGATATTTATTATCTAAGTCATACTCTAGAAATATATGAGACAAGATATCCATATCTAGAGAAATTATGCCTAGCAATAGTCTTTGCAGTCCAAAAGTTGCAATACTATATATCAACATAAAAATGAAACCTACTCTTAGACAGATGAATTTAATTAATACAAATGAATGTTCTATTACATCGCTATGTGACCTCAATAGGATCTTTACAATGTTTGAATTTTTGAATTCAAAGGTGCCTTTTTAGGGCTTTTACAAATATGATTTGATATAGACCCCTCTATTGGAAAAATGAAGGAATCATTAATGATCTCTATGGATCATTGGTAATTCGAGTGAATCATTGGTGATACGAGAAAATCACTGTAGCCCAATATGCAACTATCAACATTTTTGCAACTTGAGATATATATTGAACTTGCATATATTTTTCTCCATTTTGATCCTCATTTTAGATTCTTTTTGGCTCCTGGTTCAATGTATCTTTGATTCATCATGCCTTAGCACTTGTGGACCCTACACACATGCTAAAATAATAAATAAAACATACTATACTCATAAACCATAAGCATTAAAATATGAAGATAGGTAAAGTTGCATAAATGAAAGTAGATAGTCTCACAACAATCCTAGTATAATTTGGGTAGCATTATCTTACTTCCAATCAGGGTCTCTTTTGTGTATTGTGTGCATTACATTTATAGATTTTTCATTTGCTAAGTTAGTCACCTAGGATAGCTATGAAAATGGAGTCAAAACTCATCCATGTACAAGAATAGGTCAAGGAAGTCACATAAAATCCTATCTAGGATGATAATTCCTCTTCCTATCCACATTTCCAAGGAAGAGATAAGCTACACAACTCACCTTCTTTTTTTAGTTTTTCTTATTATAGATTCACTAGTGATCTAGATCGGTTAGATCATCGATGATTAAGACCTAATTGTTGATATTTTAGCTTAATTAGGTTTTTAATATTTTTGGTGTCTATTTCATTCAACTTTCAAATGAGGGTCATTTTTAGGTGTCTACATTTTTCCCCTTTTTGAATTATCTGCTTCTAATGATAGATGATAATCCAAAAATATAGATGCGGATATTTATGTTCCATGACTTGTTTGGTTGACTCTAGGGTCAAATATTTAAAAATTAACTCAATTTCTCAAGTAAGTCAAACTTCGATCGATCGAATTATGATAAAATAATTTTTGTCTTTTGCTCTTGACATGTTTTGCAAATAATTTAAGTGTCTACAAAAATATTACTTGTGTGGACTATCCATACTGTGGGCTTGTATGATAGTTATGTGACGAATCTCATTTTTTATCATGTTGAATATCTAAGCGAGTATGCACCATAAGCATGGTTTTGTGTATATAATTTTGATTTTGATAATACTATCTTTTGTCCTAATAGTGGGGTTCCATGGTAATATTGCACAAAAGATTAGTCCACTTTGTATTATTATTTGATTTTTTAAGGTTTTGAAATATTTTGATAACCTTTATCTCTTTTACTCATGTCACTTTGAGTGGTTTTAGTAAGCCAGGTGCTTAGTTGTAGATGTAATATTTTATCGACCCTGTCATCTTATCTTATGATAACAAACTAAATATTGATCTTTTATGCTAATGGAATAAGCAAATAAAAATTTAATATTTTAATTCAAATTTTGACCTAATGGATTGTTAGCAATTTGGTTTGGTTCCCTGATGATCATGATAAATTTCTAGTGCCTAATAGTTGACCTTTGGCATTTGACTGTGTGTAGGGATAAAAAAGAAAAAGACTTGCCATTTTCTCATTTGTTGTTTATGCCTTACAGAGCTTTGTTACTAACCTACCCCATAAGCATCAAGTTTGATGCTATTTTTTCTCTTCACTAACATTGATGTGAGTCAGCATGTCACCACAAGGACATCCAACACCTCACAAGAGGTCAATGAGGGAGGAGGTAAGTTTAAAAAATCTTCTTTTAAGTTTTTGTTTAATATGCTAAATTTAATTGCTATTTCAAGAAATAAACATAATAAGAATGTTAGAAGTCATTTTTTGACTATTCTAGGCCATTTAAACTTTAATTTTTTTCAATTTTTACTAGGTTTTTAATTTTTTTCAAACCCAATCACTAATCAAGGTCAAGGGTTTACAAAAATGTCATTGATCACCCCTGACCACTGGCAATTCTACAAACATTAAGGCCTGATCATCTATGATCAGACTGAGTTAATTTATTTATTTTTAAATAAATGAACTAAGTTAAATTTTTATGGTGATTACATAGGTCCTATAGATATTTGAGCCTCGTGGGTGATACTCTAGAATTTTAGAGGATGGTCAGGCTATGTTGACAACTTAGGAGCACACTTTCCTACATAGTGTGGTTTTTAGAGTTGGACCCTATATGGGCCATATCCATTAGGAATACCCATTGCAATCAACTTTGTTAGAGAGATGGGATTATTTTATTGGTACCTTTCATCTCTAGATAGGAGAGATGAATATCATGATGGAGGATATCCATTATTTCTATCATCTACCTATTCATGGAAAGAGGATACATCATGCTATGGATTGGGATTTAGTGTGTCTTGATATTACAGTTATTTATGATGTAGATATAGTTGATAGGGTTTTAGGGGACATATTCTTAGGAGGATTACTGTACTTTCAGTACTAGAAGAATGACTAGTATAGACTACTTAGAATATCTTATCTAATGGGTCTTATCTAGTGTTACACACTTCCAGACACTAGTAATGGTTGATTCCCTTGGTTGTTATTAAATGTGGCGATGGATATGCTTCAAAATGGTACCATCTATGCTTAGGCTCCCATACTTCTAGCATAGATTTACATGAAGCTATTCTTCTATTCTTTAGATGAGAGAGCATCTTTATCAGTGACTATTACCTTGCATGCTTGGGCCTATGAGCATATTCACATGGCTCATCCTCATGGGATTCTGATGCCTAGCTTCAATACACATCATCTATATCTAGCCTGCATTATGAAATGGTGGGAGGATTTTTATTCACCTTCATTAGATGGAACCTATATTGATGTACCTTACTACCAGCATATGTTGTCACATTTGGGACCTGACTAGGTGAGGTTCAAACCATATCAATCCTATCCTGATTGGGTCAATCTTGTGGTCTAACTAATTAGTATTATATAGGCTCAGGTTCTTAGTGGGGTATTGGAAACATGTTTAGTATTTACAATGGACCATTGTATGCACATAAGGAGAATCAACTTACATATTTCATGCTCTTGAAACATTTAGTTTGTGAATGCAAAGAGAAGGAGATAAATATCATAGCACACATGAGTTCATAGTAAATTTATAAGTATTATGAATATATTTTATATCATTCCTAGTATACAAACCAAAACTAAATATTTCTTGATAATATTAAATAGTAAGTACTTTATTTATTACACTTCTTTATTCATATTATCCATTCATTCCATTTCATAATATTTATAATATTATTATACAATTTGATGAGTTTCCCTAATATTATGATTGATAGTAAAATAACTATGTCATTCAATAGTATATAGTAATTATGTTTCATGTGTTCATATGTCATATATTTGTGCCCATACATCTATGTTACATACATTCCAACCATATATTATCCATTTCATACATCCATACTTTTTTACATTCATTACATGTAGGTGTTATATCAAGTTAATCTATATATAAAATAGCCAAGAATGGAAAATGATGATATCTGATTTTGTACTCCTTTAACTAAATTATGTCCCATACATGAAAAGATAGTATAATATGCATTATACATTGAAAAACATAACATATGATCTATCATCAATATCAACATACATCTATATCTATCTAGCATACATCTCCAAATAATTTATAAATGCATTAATTATCATATAAACATATTGTCTAAAGCTAAGACATACATCTATAAACAACATATAGAAAGTCTCAATTCCAATTTTATATATATATATATAATCATAATCATCACATTCCATCCATCATAAAAAATATACATGTCCATGTAAACTAGATCATACCCCCATGATCTTAAAAAATACATGGAATATCCATCACCATGAAAAGTATAATAACAATACAATAATGAAATAAATAGGGCATCCTCATGGACTACCCTCACCACTTGATGGAAAACTAGCTCTCTCACTAGTCCCCCCTATACCATGTCCTAGAGGATTGGCCCCAATTGAACTTGAAGGACTAGTAGCTTATGTTTCCCTATGTAGCTCTGATGTACCCACTGGATGTTGTGAGGAGATCCCACCTATCTTACTCCAGCTACATGATGTTGCTAGTCTAATGTCCCTACCCTATGTACTAGTTTTCCCCTAGACTCCACTAGCTACCTAATATATCAAAACTCCATAGGAGTGTAAGACTTTGGAAGAACTAGATCCATAATGCCAGGAACATATGATGGTACACTAATCAACTATGTTTGCATAATAGAGGAATAGTAATCCATTTGTTTAATAATACCCTAAATAAATACCGAAGGCTAACTATCCACTCCTACATATGTGCTAGTACCTCATGTATGCTATTCCTATGCATCCTATGTAGAAGCTTGGGCCTCATCCCTCTCTCAATGATACCTATCTCTCTCAGCTTAGTATTGGTACATGCGAGCACTAGTTTGAGATAACTGATATTGTAGCTCATAAATATCTCCTAGGAGAGCATCAATAATGGGGACCTATGGAGGAGTACCCATACCTCCTCTAGCCCCTCCAACTATTACACCTACCTCAGTCTCCTCATTCTAAGTAGTTCTATCCTCTATCTCATTAACTACTTTCTCCTTCAACTACTCACCAATCATCTCTCCACCCTTAACTGCTACATCTAGCTCATCTACTCATCGATGTACTTGGTGAACCTACTCATCTCCCTCAAGCTCAATCTACCACCATGTTGAGAACTCCTTTATGACCCCTACATCATCATCCCCTAAATCATCCACTAAGGGATCCTTCTTGGTAGGGTCTAACTCTACATAAATAAGCAGTTGGATCCCCTCAACTCGCACCTCACCCTGTCTAAAAACACATAGGGGAGCTAGTGGGATTTCTTGCAAAAAACCAAACTAGCACCACACATGCTCGAAGTAGAAGTATTCTAGAAAATTTTTCCTTCTCCCACTAAGAACCTGAGCCTATATAATACTAATTAGTTAGACCACAAGATTGACCCAATCAGGATAGGATTGATATGGTTTGAACCTCACCTAGTCAGGTCCCA
>Ga0115851_100228_pt1 | contig 21730 bp, 16 predicted proteins | sample InSIn2gowninarea_FD_83865 | JGI IMG/M metagenome (GOLD analysis project Ga0115851, IMG submission 83865)
GAGGGGTTGCAGTGCAGATGTAGCAGTGGCAATGGCAGGGCCATTGGCAGCAGCACAGATGCAGAGGGAACTATCATATAGATGCAGCAGTGACAGTGGCAGGGCCATGGGTAGCAGTACATGATGCAGTAGTGCAGAGGATGTTAGGCAGGGAGGCTTAGCATCAGCGTAGGGACCGATGCGGATGATCAGGGTGATGCTCAATGAGGAGTATTACTAGAGCATAGTCCTCGCTAAGAGGGAGTGTTGATTTGGGGTAGCATTGGATGTGCTCTAGCTACAAAATTTGGTGGAGAGGCTAAAGCACATGAGATCTCCAATACTCGAAAATGGTTTGGGAAAAATCTAAAAAGTTTGAGAGATATTAAAATAATTAATATTTTTATTGAAGTCCCTAGACTTAAGGAAAGTAAAATATTAATGTGAATTAGTATAAAACTGAGTTAGAATGGTCCAAAAGTCATGGATCAAGCTAGACCTAATCTTAGCCGTTGACTAGGGACTTAATCTCGGTTGTTGAATTATCAACGAGAAAAGTATAAAAGGAGGCTTGAGGGTCACTCAAAGAACACACCAAGTTGATCAAGAATTTGATTTTCTGGGTCAAGGCTTGCTAAGGAAATCGAAGGAGTGATCAGAGTTGTAGTTGAGGGGCAGTGAATGTCGTAGCAGAGAGGCAGAGATAGTATGGGGAGCATCAGCGCAGAAGCCGGTAGAGGGTTGACGCAGAGCCAGCTAGAGGCCATGTAGAAGCAGCCAGAGGCCACATAGAGGCAGCCAGGCGCTGCGCAAACCCTGAGGAGGGCCAGCGTGGGAGACATAGAGGCCCCAAACACTGACCCAAAGCCCATAGAGGCTAACGTTGGGCTAGAGAGGCTAATGTTGGGCAGACGCTGGGCTAGAGAGGCTAACGCAAACCTTGGAGGTTGACGTTGTGAGATTTCATGGGGCAGATTGGGGCTGATATCTTTCTCCGACTGAGAGGTACTACTGTCGAGGGCATTCTCTGTTGGGTGAGCCATTTCTGGCACCCAAATTGTATTCTGAAACTGCTTAACAATAAAACCCTTAGATAGTTGCACGGGTTTTCCTGCATTGGTTTTTTCCGGGGACATAAGTCCAAAAAAATAGTGTCACTTGTGTGCTTTTTTTTTTTAGTTGATGATTTGTGACTGTACTTGTATTTATTTTCAATATTTACATGGTAAATAACTTGTTAATTAACAAAACAAGTAGGAAGAAACAAATCAGAAAGTACAAGAAGGATTTCTAAGTGTTAGACTTAGAAATTGTAACAAATCATAATTCCAACTCTTCACAAGATGTCGCTATGTAACGTCGTTACCAGCTAGAACCCATTTGGCCCTCATCTCCAATCCTTGTATGTATTCCTTGGGTGGACCCTAAGTTTAAGGAGTGGGTCTCATGCCTGTGAACCTACCCTGCTCCTGCTAGACCACGCAATGAAATCTGCTATCCCAACTCCTGATGATACATCTCAACACTGCTCAGAGTCTGGGTACCCTCCTGTAGACGAAGTCTACCATTCACCATCCCTCAAGTGTGAGCTCAGAGGTGGAATATATGCTACCTCGACCATCAACCACGCCAACCCTAAGCTTGTATCCGATAGCTCGTGCACCTACCAAGGGTCTCAACTAAAGAGTCTCCTCCCAGCTCATGGCATGCAATGTCTCATCCAACTGTCTAGGGTGAGCCTCCCATACCCTGCTGCTTGAATGGAGAGTGTCAAGGGGAAACAACCAAACACTCGTGACTGTAAGCAACACTGGAGGATGATGGTTGGGTATGTCCCAAACAGTATGATCAAAATTCTACCGGAATGCCCAAGAGTGATCCTACAGACAACACTCTCTCTGCCTCGGATCCGCTGATAACTCCCTCGAAGCCCTATCTCCGCTAAGCATGGTGTCCCCAGATGCTCAACAATGTCCTCATCGATCCTAGGTGAGTTGCATCCAACGGTACACCTAATGCCCCTATCCATATGCCTCGTTGGAGGCAACGCTCCAAAAACCTGCTGCACTGCACCATGTATCAATGCACACCACCAAGCAACACCGCATTCCTCGACATGCCACTATATGCTACAACCTATCCCTATACACCACTAGATACCCCCGGCTATAGCTATGCCATCCTTTGTCGTCCTGTGGCGCACCTGTGTCACTACACCGGTCACTCCTTGTATGTACTCAATGCGATGTGAGGCACTCCTCCATGCATCTTCATGCCCATCTGCAGACCAATGCTCCACGCTAAATGCTCCTACCCATCCCCGAATGGGATGGCCTAAAGTTGTCCCTACGTGTCAGCCCATACCTAACCGATATCATCACCTCCATAGTCGCATCATCATACCCTCCAGTGAATGGATCTTCAATCCAAATCCTTCCTGAGGGATCTGAGAAGTGAATCTCGCTATGTGTCAACAGTGATGCTACCCCTGCACTGCTCCTCTACGTCCTTTGTGCCCCACACAAAAGTGAAGAATCCCCAACTCCATACAAGGTGCCATCTGGTAGCCTGCCAATTGCACCTCCTCCGACAAACTCCTGCCAGAGTGTGCTAATCACCCCATGATCCTATGTACAAACATCGTACCAAGTCAACCCAAGAAGCCTATCCATAAATTGGTTGGCCACTGGTGCTAACCAAAACTCTCCTAGCGGAGGTGCACACTGGACTATTAGGTCAACTATACCCTCTAGGTCGCAGTCAACTAGAATACCTGGGAAATGATAGGTGGTCCCTCCCGGATACCAATGCCAGTCGAGGGCTTCCAGCATCCCCAATGCTTGGAAACTCCTACCGAGCTCCACTTGGGTCCATTACCATCTCCATAGCCCACTCCATCTGGTACTCAGAATCTCTCACCACCCAACCCCAAGAAAGGGATCGAATGCACGAATACCCGCACATAGAACAACCCTAGCATGCGGGTGTTGCACCCTGTGCAACTCAGGTCGTCTCATCTCGCTATCTTGGTCAATACATAAAATCTGACTAAGTAGCTCTGTCTCTCTCTGTCCAATGGGCAAAGGTACCTACCAACCTTGTCTATGTATGCCCGAAAAGCGCTGCTCTCACGCCAGAACATGCACTCTAGCTGCACCAGTAGAGATTCCAACTGCTCCCCAACGTGATTCAATTTGGACATGGACTCAGTACAAACCGCTCTCATGCCCTCCAGCTCCTCATTCTGCTGCAGAATAGACTCTCGCACTAATACGACCTTCCTTTTTAATGTTAGAAGGTCGGTCTGAAACTGATGGAACTAGCGTGGGCATCTATCACCTGTGAATTCGGTCACAGCTCTAGATACCTCAACAATTGTGGGCACCTCGTCCATGGGTGGCACCCCCTCAACAGATGGCTCTATGTGTGTCGGCTCTACCCACTCCACCAAGGTGTCAACTGGGGCTATCGAAGAGGTCTCTAATAAAGGTGACTCCTGCAGCACACTAGCTATATCGACATGTTCCTCACCATCCTGTGGGCTCTCAACATCATGCTCAACCTCCTCCTCAGGCTCCTGATATCTAAAGCCAGGTCTCCACCAGCAAAAGGGCCCCTAGTCTCACCCTCTAACCTTCTATGTCCTATCTGCTCCTTTTCAGGAGATCTTGTGCCCTGATCTGGTCGACTTTCCCCACACAATGGAGATGGTTGCACCCCCACGACCTGCTCACCTCTAACATCTTTGTTGTAAGGGTGAGGATGGGTTTGGTTTGTCACCCTTCTCAATTGGGCCAACCTCTCATCATCCCAATGAATTCTACCCCAGAATTTCTGCATACTAGATTTCCCTTTAGCCATGGGTTTGTCTCCGGTTTCACCCATCACTATGCACTCATACCCAAAGCTTCCATGATTTTCTGGCTAATTTCCTACAGCTAGGCCAAGATTATGCTCTGATACCATTGTAATGTTCCAAACTAAGGAAAATAGTATTATCCAAAGCAAATAATAAAAACATCGCCATAAAATTGAAACATTCAATGCATACCCATAAAAAGTCCAGAAATATCTAACAGTTGAGCCATTTTATTATAATCTTGGAGAAAAGTACAATAATGTGGAAGTGGTGCAACTTGGTTGGCCTCAATGGCAAGCATGATCAAACCCAAATGGTAATATGTCAAGCCCAGATGGCACAAGAACTGTTGCAATGATGCCCAGCATTGCCCCTATGAAACTATGTTGTTTGCTGCAAGGACGCTACTGGAAACCCCACCTCCGATGCTCAGAAAATGACGGAAAATTAGCCCCGGCCTCTCCAACAAATACCCAAAATAACCCATGAAGGAATTGGCCAAATGTTGCCCTCAGAATTTTGGCTAAAATTCCCCTTAGCTCCTCTTGTTGCTAGTTGAGTTAGGACCCCTGTTTGACCCCTTAGATCTGCCCAGATAATTCTATAAAATTAAGAGTGTTATCCTTGCCCAAAACCAAGAAAGAGTTTCCCTTGGTTCCAACCTTCAAAATTTGACCTTTCACAACTTGGCCCACCTCCAATTTCGAATTTTGTTGCTGTGAATGATCCTATCACACTCTGCTCTCCCAACTTCATCAATCCTCCTCAAATGCCCCTCCAAGTGATCTCCTACTTCTCCCGGCCAGCTCTAGCTCTACAATTCCTTCCTCTAACTCCCATGTGAGCCCAATGATGGCTCTCTGCACAGGCCTAGGTGATTGTAAGTCAAACCACTCCAATGCAGCAACCTCTTGTTCCAAAACTCTCCCAGAAGGTTGATCCTCCATTGTAGCTTCAATGCTAAACTCCCTCGGCAATTTCTGCCTGGATGAACCCACAAGCAACATGCAACATCTGCGTGTTCCTCTTCTGCGTCCTCCAGAATCGCGCATTGGTTGAGATAAATGTTGAATGATATGACTGTGAAACTCCACCAGCTCTCCTCCAAGGTAGTACAAATTGCCTTCCTAGGGTGGCACTCAAAGTCCACCAAAGCAAGGGTTGAAATTTCCGCTCGAAGACACTCGTGTGCTAAACAACACAATAACCCAGCTAAGCAACTTGAGCAACTATGGTTGAGTTCAATATGTCAAAATATAAGATGCTGAAATGAGGAGAGTTGTCTTCCTTATATAGATTTCATAGAGCACTTTTCCCTCCATCTTGAGTCCCTCACTTAACCATCGATTCCCCCTCCATGCAAATCGAACTAGGGAATGTGTATTCTCCTAGTGTGGGACCTAGGTGGGCCCCACGTACAAATTAACCACATCGAAAATAACTTCTACTAAGTCTAGCCTCCTAATAAAATCAAATGGGCCCCATCATCTCCAAAATTGGCCCCAAAATGTAGAAATTAATCTTGTTCCAAAATAATTTAGGAAGGGACATTACATGTTTTCAAGGAAAACCTCACAGGGAAATCTCAGTTCTCCACATTTATGGATGGCATCCCTGATAAATCAGTTGGTGTAAACTAATGCACCTCACCCAAGGGGATTCAAACTAGGCATGTGGCAATACAGAGCTATACAAATGCCCACCAACATAATCAGTGAATCTAACTCCTAGGCTATCTAGAGTTCTAACCAATATACACGTTAAACACTGCTCAATTTCTTTGTAGTTTTGAATTTTCTCATCAAGGTTATTGTTTTGGGACATCAAGTAAAGTTCTTCAATAGTGGCACCAAATGTCACCAAATTTGGCTTTCCCAAATATTCTAAATTTGCAGAATCTCAAGCAATGTCATATTTGATGGAGAACTTAATGGCTAATTTCTAATTCAATGGCTAGACAATTTTTATTTTTGAGTCGTAAGCAAATCATTAACAGCCTTTTTTGGTTGAACTTAAAAAAAAAGAGTTACATGTTTTTTTAACAATATATGATGCCTTTGACATGTTTCCAATGAGAACAAAAATTATTTAATTCTTTCTGTTGAGCTATTACCTAGTCTTTTACAGCAGTGATTTGTTTTCCAATTCCATTGTTGCTGAATTTGAACATGGGCAACGTGACTCAGGTGGCATGTAGTTGTTGAGAAATCTATAGGGTTCCAATTAAGATGATTTCTCTTAAACTTGATAACTGCTTGTGATGTATTTTTGCTTATCTTAATTATTAGCTTCTTCTCTTATTATTATGTTGTTTTTATCATCAAACAACTACTAAAACAAGAAAATTAACAGTACACAAAAACACAGGATGTAGGTTGCAAGCTAGAGTCAAAACCTCTCCACTTGAGAGGAAAACCCACAAATCTCTTCTTCTTATAAATTTTTTAAATGACAAATTCCAAGACCTCTAGACCAAAACTAATACCCTTCCAAGACCAAGCCAAACGTTCTTCATGATGTGCTTCTTCAACCCAAGTCAAACCCAGACAAATCTCTTCCAGTTACACAACTTCAACCCCCAACTACAAAATTTCATCCTCCACTGCAAGTCTGAAATTTTCGGCCCCTGCAACCACTACTACTTCCACATGTGTGAGCAATTTTAGGGCTTCCAAGGCTTCCTTTGACCTTCGCTTGGGCTGTTTCTCCTTCTAGGGTTTATAGGTGACCTAGTAGTCCTTTCTTCAACCTTCTTTTTGCAATTTCCTCAACTTCGACCTTGTAGCTGCAAAACCCTAGCGTTCCTTTCGCACGTGTGAGTGAGAGAGAGAGAAATAACCCAAACACTTTGTCCTTCATCCTTTTATCCTTCGCTTGCCTTTCTTCTGTTTTTCCTTTGCTTGGATGATGAAAAGTGCGCAAGTGTCCATAGGAGGTCGAGTTCCCTCCTATATATAGGCTTCCAAGGAGGACGACATACCCAAATGAGGGTGGCTTGGTCTTGGAGGGTATTTTGACACTTTCAAATACAAAAATAATTATTTTGACATGTTACAATGTGCCCAATGAAGTCTTCTTCATATGACAATGACTCTATTGACTTCTTGACTCTAGGACAAACCCTATATAGGCTTCCAAGGAGGACGACATACCCAAATGAGGGTGGCTTGGTCTTGGAGGGTATTTTGACACTTTCAAATACAAAAATAATTATTTTGACATGTTACAATGTGCCCAATGAAGTCTTCTTCATATGACAATGACTCTATTGACTTCTTGACTCTAGGACAAACCCTATAAGCGTACTTGACCTCTAAATAAAATGACCTTGAGCATGAAACCCATGCTACAAAAATAACAATAATAATTATTCTTTCATTTTACAATATACAATTATCAAAAGTACATATGAAGACCGAACCTATTTACACATTTCAACAGTAGTGGAACATGAACAGGGTTTTCAAAGCTAAAAAATTTTACTGAGCTGGCCAGATGGACAGTTTTAACTTTGTCATTCCACGTTAACTCCAGTTAATTTATATAGAAAAAATGGCTTACAAAAAGCTAAAGTCATACCTGCAAGATAACAGAATTGATGATATCTGCATATCTTACTGCCAAGTTAAGCGACATACACCGCGCAGGGGCGATTGCATAACACCGAATCTTGCTTCTGGGTATATTACCTATTTCCTCCCTGTTGTTTGCCACCACCAAAGTTAGCATGGCAGCAACTCCTGATCCAAGTGAGTGCCCTGCAAAAGTCAGCGTATATGAGGGGTTTTTCTTAATCAAATCCTTCAATGTGTCAGATTCGGCAGAGATCAGCCAACTGGCAGACTTGAGAAGCCCATCGTGCACATAGCCCCCATCAAACATCTTTTTGCCGAGCTTATTGTCCAGCAATACAGCATAATCACTCTCCTTAGCCAAATTCAGGCCTCGAATGGCCAAAACTATGTCATGGGCGTCATGATCAATGTAAATCAAATATGGAGGAACTCTGCCCTTGGTGGTCTCATAAGTGACTTTCTTCACTACCCAATCAGGATTCATCCCGTAGCCACCGGCGGGTGCCCATTTGGGATTTTTCAAATCATCTTCATAGACTGCAAGGATGTTTTTACAAATCCTCGGCACAGGTTCAAACTCCTCAATATTGGCAAGTGGCCATTGCTCACTGTCATAGGCTCCTGCGTATATACAGCGTTTCCATGCCCACCTAGAAAATCCCAAGCAACATACGCATTCTAAAATTCCACAATCCACGGACATGTTTCTTCACCAATTATTCATCAGACATTTGAATGTGATAGGCCAGATGAAATTTTCAAATCCCAATCCGGATACCTTGATTGAATTGCAGGGAGAACAAATTAGGAATTTCTTGTTGTACTCAGTTCAAATTAAGCATGTATCAAATAGCTCAGATGCTGGAATTGGAGAATCAACAATGGCATTTCTGACATTAAAAGTGAAATTAGAGCCCAGATAGTGATTAGACATGAAACTGGGATGAAAGAGGGGAAAGGAGAGAATAATCATTTTCTAGACAACTTCCAGAAACAGAAGGCTTGGTTGGTTTTGCTGTTTACACCATTTTGTATGGCTCGTATAAGTTGGCAGGACAGTTTTCTGAATGGGAGATAACCCCTAGCAGACATTAGAGCATGAAACTTATGCATGACATCTACTTGACGCTTACGAAACCAACAAAATGGGCCATAATTATTACTGGTCCCGAGTGTCCCAATGTGGAGAGAATTTATACTTGTTCTCTGTAAAACGTGCGTTTTAGATGATGTGCAGATAATACAAATTTAACGAATGGGCTTGGGCCTTGTCTTGCTACACGAGGTCAGGTAAAGTATTGGAGTACCCAACCAACTGCATCGGTAAGTCTGGTTTCCGTGGAGTTTTAGCATAGTATTTCATTTGGTTTTTTTAATCCGCGCTAAATCTCCATATGCCACTGTAGAAGGAGCTATCATTGTCAGATCCAATATATAACCACCACATGCTAAAACATAGTCCACCTGTCATGACTCGTCCTGGGAAATTCGGAGATTCTCTGGTCTGGAATGATCTAGTCTCTCTCTGTGGGTATCATTCATAATAATAATAGTGAAAGAATCGACCTAATTCGAAACCGTTCAACTTCCTCACCAGAATGAAAAAGTACTTGAAAAGGGAAAAAGGGGGGCTGACATTTACATACATTTATTGTATGTTTTGGAAGGTGTGATCCTTGTGGACCTATACTGTTTAAATTTAGTAAGTCTATAAGGCTCGGGAAGTAAAAGCCCACAAGTCGTCGTGATCAATAAAGTACACCATTAGAAAATTAGTCGAGTATCGCTTTGAGTGGTTTTTAATAATTTGATATTATAGGGTATTAATTTAATATTAATTATATTTGGGGTCGTTTAATTGGTAATGGTGGTGGAAATGAAGTTTTATTGAACTAAGAGTTTTTGGTTTAAATTTTTACTATTTCTCAAGTGCGAAATTAGGCATGATTAAAATATAGTCCTACTAATCATACTTTTTAAAATATAAAATAAAAATAAATTGTTTTATTATTAAAATATAAAATAAAAATAAATTGTTTTATTAATAAATGTATATGTTTAAGATAATAAAACTTATTATAATTTAATTATTAAGCAGTGATAAATAATTTAGTTGTAAATTGATAATGAAAATAATATTTTTTAATTATTATAGTAAATTTATTCACTATTATTATTTAAGGAAAAATATATCACATAAAATAATTTATTATTATTAAGAAATAAATTTTCATTCACATTAAATGTGATATTTTGTTTTTTTAAGTTTGAGAAAACAATTTTTTTATCCAATTAAAAATAATTATAACTTTTTCTCAGACTAAATTATAGAAAGTTAAAATAATATTTAAAAAAACCAATCTCTTCTAAGATTGTCTTTTTTTTTTAAATCAATACTAGTACAATCACATTAAAAATATTAATGTAGTTGATATAGCTTAAGGTTTCATGTGTATCTACCATTGATATATATATATATATATATATATATATATATATATATATATTTCAACAAATATATTATTTTTTTTATTTTTTTTTTTTTTTTTTGTTAGCGGACACTCTCTCTCTATATCCACAGAAAATCTATGTGTCAAGGGGGGGAAAAAATCTAGGAGTCAACGGGTGGTGCCACGTCCACAGAAAAATCTAGGAGTCAATGAGTGGCGCTAGGTCCAAGGAAAAATCTAGGAGTCAACGGGTGGCACTACGTCCATGGAAAAATCTAGGAGTCAACGGGTGGTCCATGGGAAAATTTAGGTTGATTGACCCCAAACGGGTGGCACTACGTCCATGGAAAAATCTAGGAGTCAACGGGTGGTCCATGGGAAAATTTAGGTTGATTGACCCCAAGGGAATCTAGCGTGGTCCATGGGAAAATTTAGGTTGATTGACCCCAAGAGAATCTAGCCCTGCGGCCCATTAGCTAGGCCTAACCCTAAAGGCTTCCGGGAGAATGGAACCTATGACCTCCCAATGGCGAAGCAATAATTTTGACTAATTAAGCTAACCCTTGGGGCTTGCAATAAATATATTATTATTAACTATGATAACAAATATATATTATTAACTATGGTAACAAATATATTATTATTAACTTTGATTTTACTTAACTCTTAAAAATCTCACATCTTCGTAAAAAAAACAGAAGTGTTGAAGAGTTTCTTTCTTTTACAACCAAGATATAATGTAGATTTTCTAAAATTAGGTATACTTTGAAAATCCCTAGGAAATTGGTGGGAGGAGAGCCACAAGCAAATCTTGCCCCTCTTTTGGACATCAAATTTTTTTAATTTATTAAAATTTAACGCAACCTAACAAACTCTCAAACACATTAAATAGCTTATAAACATTGAGACGAAGCATATATTGAGCATAATCCCTTGAGAATCAATCTGATACGTCAATTAAAAAAAAAAAACATATTTTCATCTATCTTAAATTGAAATAAGAAGTCTTTGACTAACTAAGTTGTCTAAACAATTTTTTCAAAACTTTACACAATAATATAAACAAACAAAAATAATTTGCGATCATCATTAACAATATTTCCAATAAATTATATATTTTTAAATTTTATTTAATCTTAATTTTATATATATATAAAATTTAATATTATTTTCCATTATATTATAAAATAATTTTAAAAATATCATTTGATAAATGTTCTAAAATATCCTATATTTCATTTATAAGGAATAATGAATCAAACATGCTGTGTTTGCTTATTATATGCCATGTTTCCTTATTATACGCCATGAATCAAACTTCTTGTAATAAACAATTAGTCGACTTTTATTGGTTAACATTATTGTGTTAAAATAATAATATATATTTAGTATAAAATATAAAATATTATTAATTAATAATTAATTATTTAGAAATGTGAGATAAGAATTAAAATATTATATATTTATTTAAAAATTAGTTGTTATGAATAAATAAATATTATTTTAAAATTAATAAGTTAAGTAAAATATTAAAATATTATATATTTATTTAAAAACTAACTATTATAAAATATTTTATGTTAATATTTTAATACTTAGTTAATAAGATGTTATCTATTAAAAAATTATTATTTTTGAGCAAATAAAATATTTTAATTTAATGTTTTAATAACTAATTAGATATTATCAATTTATAAAATATTAATAAGAGCTAACTTATTCTAAACAACTAAAATAAAACTAAATTCAATGTATAACTAGACATATAGTTTAAGAAATGATTCTATAAATAATAATATAGAAAATAAAAAAGTAAATTAAATTATTGAATTATTATTGAAATATATATTAAATTATTACTTAAATATGAAGAGGTTATTATGCATATATATTAGCTATATTAACTAACGTAATAACAATATTGTGAAGAAATAATAGTAGAGAAAGACTCTATTTTTATAAATATTCAAACAAACAAACAAAAAATGAAGGCTAAGAAGGGAACAAGATAAGATATCTAGGGGGTAACAAAAATAAGTATAATATAAAAAGGAGGAAACAAGAAAAATGATTATTAAGTGAAACAAACGGAATTAAAGAAAAAAATAATATTAAAAATAAAAACCTAAAAATAAGCTAGAAATAAAAATTAAAAAAGAGAAGAAAGGAAGGTAGAATCAAGAAGTGAGAGTCCTTACTTAATTTCCAACCATCATTCATGTTAAGATTTCTGGCATGCCTTTCAATCTCAATCGCTTATGTCATCTTCCAAATAAAATTTAAGATTTAAAAAAAAATCAAAAAATCTTATTGATGTTTGGAAGAAATAAGCCCCATGTGATAGCTACATTGGTTGAGTTCATGTTGCTAGGTACCTCGGCCATCGGGAGGTAATGGGGTCAAATATCTTGGATACCCTTTGGGCTAGGCCTAATTCTCTTGGATGCCCTTGGGGGTTAGGCCTAATCTCTTGGATGCCCTTGGGGTTAGACCTTGCTAGTTTGTTTGGTGGGTAGATCCCTACAGGTTGATCTATCTGGATTGTGTCCGTGAACCACATTAAAAAAACAAAAAAACATAAACGAAAACAAAAACAAAAACTTATAAAAGAAATAGTTGTTTTCATCAAAATTCGGTGATATAATTTCAAACAAGAATGTGATTTTTTGTTGTTTAAAATACATTTTTGAATGCATAAATGGATTCAACACCCTTAAAAATGCTTTGCCATTCGAATTATATATAGGGTTGATCTGTGATTTTCCCGTGGATGTAGTAGCCACTCCATTTTTTGTTGTTTAAAATACATTTTTGAATGCATAAATAGATTCAACACCCTTAAAAACGCTTTGTCGTTCAAATTATATGGAGGGTTGATCTATTTGGATTTTCTCGTGGATGTAGTGGCCACTCTGTGAACCACATTTAAAACAACAACAACAAAAAATATAAAAGCATAAACTACGTGAACCACATTTAAAACAATAGCAACAACCAAAAAAAACTTATAAAAGAAATAGTCGTTTTCACCAAAATTTAGTGATACAATTTCAAGCAAGAATGTGATTTTTTGTTGTTTAAAATATATTTTTGAATGCATAAATAGATTCAACACCCTTAAAAATGCTCTGGCACTTAAATTATACAGATTAAGCATTTTAAACTTACTTTTTAAAAATCTTTGCTTAATGTTTAATTAAATTTAACTAGAAAAAAAAATCGTAAAAAAAAATCATTTCATTTATAAGTAAAACTATGCCTTTGTTTTCTTTGTGCTTGACAACATGTTGCAAAAATCTTACTTTGATCCATATCAAATTGAGTCTTGATATTTATAGTTATTGTTCTTAACCCCATTTTGTAAAATCATAAAAGGCATACAGAGTTTTGAAGCAAACCAACTCATGTTTACCTTGATCTATTAGACAAAAGTTATATGGATAGTTTTAAATAATACACTTTTAAACTGGATAGGAATTCATCTTCATCCCATCATAATGCACTTTCAAAATTGTTTAGAGGGCATAATACTACAAGTCTAGTTATAAGAGGGCATTTAATAAAATGTATGGATTGTCGCAATAACGGATGAGTTGTTGAGTAAAGCAAGGGCGTTGTTATTCTTTAAGACATTCATCTAAGGAGGTTGTCATTTTTACGTAAATCCATTATTCATTTCATGTAATTAAGCCAAGTGAAAGTGTTTGGGAAATTTGGTATAATAGATGCCCCAATATTAAGGAATATTAAGGATGGCTTCCTTGAGTTTGAGTTATAATATGTATTTGATTTTATTATATTGAATTTCTATATTATAAAAGGCGATGATTGAATTTCCATATTATAAAAGGCGATGCTTGAAAGTGTTTATAAATTTCCATATTATAAAAGATGATGCTCGAAAGTGTTTATATATATATAGTAGGTCTAATGATTAATAGCATATTTTTTCTCTAAAGAGGTCACAAGTTCAAATCCAAGGAGGAACCTTCATAGACTTTATGTAAATCATTGTGCAGAGGTGAGTCTTTTGTCCTATAAACAATGGGGTCTCATACCAATTTGTTGTTTTGCTTGGCCATGACCTTAAAATTAAAAATACATACATACATATGTATGTATGTATGTATGTATGTATGTCACTTGTCAACTCCATATTGAGCACTAAAAGAATTACATATCTCCCTCATATTAAGAAAGATGACATTAAAATCTTTTAAACATTATAGTTTTGTTTTGTTTTCAATTACTTTCTCTTTAGATATGTGTATGTGTGTGTGCATGCGCATGTGTGTGTATATAAAATTAATATTGAAATATTTTAATTAAAGTAGACGTTGAAAAAATTAATATTTTATTTATGACTTGTTATCACAAAATCTAGCAGGCCCAATGTAAAGCTTCATTGGGCAAGGCCAAACCTAATTGCAACAAGAGAAAAGGTTGTCACTATCACGTCAACAACCTTTTCCTTTGCACTTTAATGGTAATTAGCCACAATGGAGACTACCCTAGACCACCTAAAGGATATTCTAATTTTATTGCTTAATATGGTGAATAAGATAGCTATAATATTGGATAGAGTGTCGGCAAGGCCTATAATGGCATAGATGTTATATCCTATGGTTCAAATACTCTATGCCTAGACCAAAGATAAGGCTTCTATAACTTATGGTTTAATTTATATGCAACAATAAGGTGTAAAATATCGTATAGCAACTAATGAAAAGGCCTTCCAATGATAATCAACAAGAAGGGAATAAAGGCCTTCAAATAAAGACTAGGGTTAGGGTAGGAAAATTATTTTAATGGTTGTTAGGTATGCATAAAGAACAAAAATAAGGTGAGGGTAATGCTAAATAGGAGGTACCAACCATGCACTATGCTCTATTTTCTTTTTATACAATTTATAGATGCAATTCCTAAATTAGAAGCGACAAACATTCAACCAAAATCTACTTTCATGCATGAATCTACCCTAAAATCCCTAGCGGCCAACCCTAGACGTCTAGGAATGGGAGAAGGAAGATAAAAATTAATAAAAGTGATAGATTATTAACACACCAATCATTAGTGCCTTAGCCTATAAGTGTTTAGTGGAGTCTTTTAGGCTTAAATTTCAAGGAAGAGACTCTGATGGAGTAAGGGGGGATGACTAAGGCACCCACTTTTAAAACCATAACTATTATTCTTATGAGGGGAGAAATTAAATATAGGGAATGCACATTCATAGTTTCCCTTTAGGCCTTAAGGAGAATAATTTTGCATGCAATAATGTAGCAAGATTTCAACATAAATAAAGTATTTAGTCATGGCACAATAGAAATCCTACTTCATACATTCAATATGAAAAATATTATTGGTAAAGCAATAAACTTACAAATCCTCAAAAGAAGCATTTCTTTCAATCTTAAAATAACATCTCCATGCAAAAATTGATTCCACAAGAAAGTGACACCACAAAAAGATCACACCTTCCCCATTGTATCAAAAACAACTAATTATGCTCTTCTATTCTTTTTTTGAGAGAGAAGAGAATCAAATGTCTGATCATCAAAATGAGATGAGGGGAGTCTCTATTTATATGCAACTTACCCACACTCAATTCTATAATAATACAAGTAAATTTCCCTAATTACAAGTTTAGTTTGGGTGTTCTACAAGACAGAGGTTAAAAGCCAACCTCATAGTTCAATAACATAACATAAGATGTCATAAATTCCCACACATGTGGGAGAAAGTTTTCCTCCACTATGACATCATCCCCCAAATGAGCTCCAAATTCCACAAGCGCCAAGTGGGCTAATGAGTGCTCCATACTCTAAGAACATAGGCATGCCTCAAAATTATCTCCATACCAAGATGTCATCTCCATGGTTCCCAACATCACCCTTTAAGGAGAAAGAAGGGTGATGTGGTACTCTGCTACTCAAGCGGTGGGGCCTAAAATTGATGTGTAAACCCTCCTCTATCATCTCAATGATGGCCATCATTATCCAAGATTTGAAATAAGTAATGCCAATCAAACAGTGTTAAGGCCAACCTTGGGGCATCCTGGGTACATTGGGCACAGCATTAATATCTCCAACACCCAGCGACGTGGATTAATAAATTCATAATCTAGGATTACCTTGGAGTATCAATTTCCATGTGGGGTCATCAAGTAATCCAATGTTTTGCTCTGGATAGGAAACACTACATCAACAAGGTCATATCCTCTATTTGGAATGGGTAAAATAAACTTTGGAATGATGTTGGATGGAGTGATAATCATTTCTCCAAAGGAATTTTGTTGTTGCGATAATACCACCTAACAAATCCCTCTTGAGATCAAGTGAAACTCACCAATCATTAGGGACAATAACCATAAATTAATCATACTAAACAATACCTAAATTTAAGGACACAATAATACTTCACACAAAGATCGCCTTCAAACGTCTAATTAGATCAAATCTTGTAAACAAGTTACCTCCTTATGTTAGGGATAGTTATATGGATAACCATATTGGTTGTTTCCATCCCCCAAGGGGAAATGACATTTCTCACTTAGCCCATCAATTCGTAGGTCTTTATGAAAATGGTGGCTTCTAGAGTGGGAATGACTTTAGGGCAAGGTGACATAGCCAAGTGACTAGCTAATGGAGATAAAACATCCTAAGTGTATAGATGTAAGGAGGGAGAAGTCATCAATGCATGAGTTATTGCTTTCCTCAGATTGGTTTTTCCACCCCTCTGGTGCACACTTATTTATGATTTGTTTTGATTTGGGTGCATAATTCAGGAGCTCAAAATTACTTTTTAAATTTAATACCCCTTGAAGATGATCAATTTATGTCTCATCAGGGTTGGGAAAATACAAGAGTTCCTCTTAATAGATGAAGCATAATGTGCTTGAAGAACGAGGTGATGGATAATGAGTGGGGTAGAGCATATTTTAGGCTTTTGGCCACATGCTAATAAAATGTTCTAGTCATATTTTTCATTTTATATTTTTCTTTCAATGTGGCTATAATATGCTTTTACCTTTCTTTTAGTTGCTTCAACTCCCAAGGAAAAGTTTTTTGGCCCAAACTTGACAATGAGGATGAAAGGGTGTTAATGCTCATGATTAATGACAAGTAGAGAGAAGAATGAAAATGAATATACTGGGAAATAAGGAAAGTGGGAAGTATGGAATATCATGGACACACTATTTCAATAAAAACCTTCCCAATAGTGCCCTTCCTAAAACTCTAAGACGTCACATGAGGTCCCATTAGACTAGAGTTAAAATATAAACCCCCCCCCCCACCCCTGAAGTGAGGGAACAACAATATGGTCAAGATTGGCCAATCATTCAATTTTCTTGTTGATTCATGTTAGTATGCCCATAGCAATAAGTTAAATCATATGATTATGAAATGGTTATTGTACCTATCAATGGATGACCCACCTTCCATTAAGAAAAAATGCCAAATGGGAGAGAGAAATGTGATTGGAACAAGAAGCAAAGGATCATGACATCATGCCATGTACTAATCACATAGTGCCATTGGCTAGTTGGTTGTCCAAGGAGGAAAATATTTCGCTTTTGGGTTATCTACTTTTTTGCAATTAACAATTGGATCCAACTCGAGGACATGTGATTATCATAGAGCGCATGATCAATGTGCTGGAAGGAGGAGTGCAATATAACTCTATCAATTCCTAGGGCTCATATATCTATTACATATACATTTATAATGACTCATTGACAGCAACTAAGTAGAGTGTTTATTGTCACCCTTGCAATATAGGATAAATATGCAACTAAGATAAAATGTTAACTAAAATAATGCATGATATATAACTACTATGCACACACATCAGCATGAAAAATATCATAAGTAGGATGAACACAATGAAATGAAGACACACAAATGCAATGCAACTACCTAATATGAATGTATCAGGTTCCACTAAAAGAAGTGAGGTACTTGCCTTCTATATGGGATGACAAGGGCTCACCATCAAGGTTGGCTATGTAAAAGTAATCTACCCCTACTTTTCTACAAACCTTAAAAGGTTAAGGGTTGCCATCCATACGTACTAGATCTCCTACTTGGGTCTTTCTCCTATTTTTGGACCCATTGCTTCTTTTTGTTTCTTTGGTAATTATGTCTTTTACCTTTAGAAGGAGGTATAATTGGAGTTATTTGAAATACATATCCTCCTAGTTCCTCATCCATATTAGGTCCTTCAAGAATTCTTGGATCAAAGTGCTTCAAATTCACTAGCAAGTTTAAAGGAGTCATGTTATGCTTATTCTTAGGATGCTTGGAGCAAAGAAAATGGTCAATGTCTTCCACATGCTCAAATGTATTTGGTTCTCAATATAGACTGAATGGTTTCCCTTTAGTGGTGGATATTGTAGCATATAATAGATCCATTTGCAACTTCCCACCAATATATGCTAACCATTTTCTTGACAAGAGCATGCCCCAATCATTGGAAACATCAATGACTATTATTTCCATTAATACAGATATATCTTTGTTAATATTCAAAGAGACTATCCTTGATTAAACCATGCACATGCATGGACTTTGAGTCAAAGTTGCACACATTCCCATAAGACCTAGTAATTTTCATTTATAATTGAATCATGACACTCAAAGGCATAACACTTATACAAGAAACAAAGTCAAGCATATAATTGTGTAATATAAGATTGTTAATTGTTAGAGATAATAAGAAAGGTGAAAGCCCTCCATTTCTTTACTGATTATACATGTTTTGTAATATAATAGGAGGGGTTAACAAAGATCACATACTTCTTTGAGCAATTGTAACACTTCCTCCCACATTTACCCACTTTAACCAACCTGTTAGGGTAAACATGAACTGATGGCTACTATGACGTGACCCAAACACCAAGTTCAAGTTAAGGAAGTGGGGATTGAAAATTGAATTTTTTATGACATCCTATGGGGACTACATGACATTCAAGGACCAAAGAACCACACCAAGTGCCCAATCCCTAAGATGAGGCTCTTTTTCACTAAAAAAACTCCCCAAGCGCATGCATGACAAGGCAAGGGAGTGGTTGTAGGCCTCCAACTGCATGTACAGGCCTGTGTCCCAGTGGTTATGACCTAAATTGCTCATTTTAAAGGGTGTGGTCCCAAGATATAAGCCACTTTTCAGGATAGCCTCCAGACCACTGCCCATAACTGCTTGTAACTTTTCAAAATGATAAATGACATAAGGACAAAGCTATTCATAGAAAACTTGAACTAACCAGGCCTAACCATAACAACCATTTCGTAAAACACATGGTAAACATGTAAGCTACAAGCCATGAATGCATATCCGACCATAGGAGTCTGAACCATATATGAGAATAACCAAGAAGGTATTATGCCCTCTCATAATAGTTGCAACAACACTTGTTATCCCATGCATTCATTGACCATGAAATTCTTATCAAATCTTGAACAAAGCCATAGCTAGAACCATGCTTATAACGAACATATAACCAGATTATTAACCATGACAAAAAAACCATTAAATCATTATAATAACAAGTACAAGTGCTCATAGATTACAATAGGAAAATATATCTTATTAACTGATGCAAAAGCCAACCAAGTCAAGGACTTCCACATACCACCTAACCATAGAATGGGCATAACCAAATATTTCTTTTGGTCAATAACCCACGTGTCATATTCCAAGTATGAATGTGGGATCTCATGGGATAATACAAGACATAACAACCAGGGATTCCCAAATATTAAACCACCTCCACCCTCAAGCCACCACAATTTCGCCAAAACCAGTCAAGAGATCACAAAACCAAACTAAGCTTGGATGCCTTTGGATTTCTTCACCATACCTTGAGGAATTTTCCTATCTCCACTCACCTGTGGAGGGCTTCCTATATATTAAACCATATCCACCCCCAACCCTTGGGAATCTTCCTGATACCACCTCATGAGGAATTTTCCTGTCTCCACCCACCTGTCGAGGGATTCCTGGAGATTAAACCACCTCCACCCCCAACCCTTGGGAATTTTCATGAGACCACCTGAACAAGTTCCAAAACCTTTCGATAATCCAAAGGTCAACCATAAATGAATCCCATCACACCATGGCTATCTAGGAAATGGAAAGGCAAGGTTGAAATCACTATCAAACCTGGAAAACCCCATGCTAATGAGAACAAATGAACCAAATGCATGTACCATGCATTCACATCTCAACTAGGAAATCATGCATGCAACCTGTTACCTGAAAAATCCTCCTATTGAAGCTGCTTGATCCAACCTTTCTTGCTTATCCTTTACTTTCGTTATCCTTCCTTTTCTTGCTTACTTTCTTTCTTCCCTTAGTGCTCTTCTCCTCTCTCAAATCTGATCCTAGCAAAAAATGAAAAAAAAAACCACAAACTAATTCTTTGATGCCTTTTTATAATTGATGTCTCTAATTTCCTCATTTTCCTTTAATTTCCTTCTCATGCAAATTTGTGACCCTTCATCTCCTTTTTCTCTTATTTTTGTTTATTTTCATAACTAAATGCCAGTTAATGCCTCTTGCATTTGTCAATGCATTTTCTTATTTCCTTAGCCATAATAAACAACAAGTGATGCCCACTATAGAATTTTTTCCCACCATTTAGCTTGGAATAAGTGTCCCATGACTTTAGTTTTATTTTTCATTTATTAACCTTGATTACATGAACTATTAACCCGGGGTTATAACGAAGCCCTCCCCTGTAGGGAAACACCATCATTGGTGTTCTATGACACCTATGACCAGCAAACCGCTGAAAATTGAAACAAACTTCCCATGGAGCATTATAACTTATCTCGATGCAGTATTTATAATGAACAAATATTGTAAACCATGACTAACATGACAACATGACAATCATATTGTTTATTAGAGCTTTATAACATAATTCATTATGGTATTTACAATGAAAACCATATATAGATATGCACATATACCAAAAACTCCTTTGACTCATCTAGAAAATAATGAAGGATACATAACCTGCATTCGATTATCCATCTCCCATGAAGCTTCTTCGGGCTCAAAATGCTTCCACTGCACTTTAACTTGCCTGATTGCTTTTTTCTGAAGCACAAGTTGTTTCCGCTATAATATGCACTGAGGTTTCGGATGGAATTCTCTTTTTGGTTCCACTTGCAATACAGACTAGTCAATCACATGATCAACATCCTCCACATATCTCTTAAGCAATGAAACATGGAAAACATCATGGACTTTCACTATTGGTGACAATGCATGTTGGACATTGGATAAATCAACACTCCCTATGTGTTTCACGACATGGAATAACTATCTCTCATGGATCCTTATCTCTAGATATGTGGTCATTGACTAACACCTACAAGTTTTGGTCTAACAATAATCATGATTCCCAACAAGTGGTATCTGATCGTAGGTCACAATTATGATACACACCTGACTCACATTGGGAGGAAGATTGTTAGAAACTGCATAAATCAAAATTCCCCGTGTGTTTCACAACATGCACAAACTATTTCTCGTGGATCCTTATCTCTAGTGATGTGACTGTTGAGTAACGCCTACGGGTTTTGCTCTAACAACAACTATGGTTCCCAAAAGTGCAAGTTGGTAGGCCACTAGTCCAATCCTCTCAAATATATCTAAAGGTATGCAATACCGAGGTGCCAACTTGGCACATGATTCAATCCTTAAGGAGCTCCTCTTGGGATTGATGTGAAAATACACATGCTCCCCAACCTAAAAATCCTTGAATGCCCTATGTTGATGTGCATAACTCTTCTGTCTATCCTGTGTCACTTTCAAATTCTTCTTTATAACCTACATTTTATGTTCCATTTCTACTAACA
>Ga0115851_100229_pt1 | contig 21698 bp, 16 predicted proteins | sample InSIn2gowninarea_FD_83865 | JGI IMG/M metagenome (GOLD analysis project Ga0115851, IMG submission 83865)
AAGAATTGTTCATTTATGTAATGTAAAGGAGGTTGCCCCCTCGAAGAGGCTGAATTCTAAGGCGTTGATCTATCTTTTCTATCTTTTCTTGAGCTAGTTTCATAACAGAGAGAAGGTTGTAGCCTTCTACAGATAGAAGCATGTGTACTGGTATAAGACTGCACCAGTACAAAAATTGTAAAAGAAGTTTCTTATTAAAAGAAAGATAGAGACGATTGCAGCAGGTGGTTTTCACCCACATTGGGTTTACACCTTATATCTTGTGTTCATGTGTGTGATTGTCTGTTCTGTTTTTACTACACCTGGTTAGTGTTTATATGGTTCTGATGTACAGATTAAAGATCAACATATGATGAATTAACTAAATTATAATTTTGCAAGGTATACGCTAGTTGCCTTAAGTATTGTCACATATACAAGCAAATTTTATTAACTGAAGTAACATATATGAATCTAATTATGGAAATTAAATATTATTGACTTGATAATACTGATTCACCCCCCCTCTCAGTATTATTTCCAACAATTGGTATCAGAGCAAGTCCTTCAGAAGAAGCTCGATTGGTTGAAGGAAGATTTATCATCATGAGTAACTATGAAAGAGAGGGATCCATTAGACCACCAATCTTTGATGGGAGCAACTTCATTTATTGGAAGGTAAGAACCACAACCTATCTTCAATCTCTTGGAACATATGTCTAGGAAATCAAGGAAGGAGGATATACATTTCCATCAGCAATTCCTACAAATACAGCAGGTAAAAAGCAATATGAAACCAATGCCAAGGCTGTCAATACATTATTGGGGAGTTTGTCACAATCAGAATTTGTCAAAGTTATGCAGCTTAAAATCACCAAAGAAATATGGGACAAGATCGTTCTAAGCTATGAAGGAGACAATCAGGTAAAATGTGCAAAACTGCAATCTCTCAGAATTCAATATGAAACTCTCAAAATGCATAATGATGAAAGTATAGCTAGTTACTTCTTACGTATAGATGATATTGTTAACTCCATGAAGAACTTGAGTGAAGAGATAAAATAAGTTACTTTAGTTGAAAAGGTTTTAAGATCCTTGTCTACTAAGTTTGAATCAAAAGTTTCTGCCATAGAAGAAAAGCAGGATCTTCAAAATATTACTATGACACAGCTGCACAGAATCTTAACTGCTTTCAAAATGAGAAAAGGAGGTCCATAAGATATAAGAGAAGTTGCATTCAAAGCTTAAGGAAGAGAAGAACTCAATGAATCGGGACATATTTCAGAAGAAGAGGAAGAAGCAAACTTTGTCAAGAACCTTCAACTGGGTTCTGGAAGATTCAGAGGTAAACTACCTTTCAAATGTTTTGCTTGTGGAAGAGTCAGTCATTATGCTACCAAATGTCCTCATAAAGATAAGCTTGATAAAGGTAAGGAATCAGCAAAATGGAATAGAAAACAAAGTGTAAGTAAGAAGAGCTACTATACGCATGAAGATAACGATGGTTTGTCAAATAGTGATGAAGATAATAATGACTATAGACTTCTGATGGATTTTGAAGATGATGATTTCTTGGATGCTTTAGATGAAGATGATCTTTATGAAGAAATATCTAAACTCAAAATCAGTTTGGAAGAAAAGAATATGATTATAGATACTCTGACATTCCAACTTGCTGAAAGAGAAAAACACAATGAAAAACTAGAATGTGAAATTGTGGGTCTAAGGAAACATATTGAGAAAACAAAAGCTCTCAAACTCAGATTTGCTAAAGGATCATAAACTTTAGATGAAATTATCAAAGTGTAGCATTCTCCTCTGATAAAGACAGGTCTTGGATATATTGAAGAGGAATATCAAGCACAAAAGTTGTCAACCTCCACTAAAAGCCATCTTGATGCAGCAAAGAGCAGTAAACAGTTTGACAATCATCAGCAAAGGCATAAAGCAAATCACCAAGTAAATCAGGTTCAATCTACTTCAAGGATGAATAGAAGCTATAACCAACCTCAGGTAAATCATACTCAATCTACTTCAAGAATGAATTTCATTGGAAACTACAATTACCAGGTCAGTAGATCCGATAATCGTAGGAACTTCTTTAATTGCCAATGTTTTTCATTTCATAACTTTGGACACAGAGCTGCTCAATGTGTTGCTTACAAGACCATCATGACTAGAGAAGCACAAAATCAAAGGAACGTGACAGGGATCATGAAAAGGCCCTACAATATCTTTTCACTTCTTGAAAATGAAATAGAATGCTCTATCTGTAACAACATCGGCCATGAATATTCTAAATGGAGTAAATTTCGGAAAACATCTCAGAAGGAGCAAACTTCATTGAGTCCCAAAATATGGAGAAAGAAAGAACCGCAAACAGAAAGATGTGGTATAGCCTTGTATGCAAAAGGACAAGAAAATCAGTGGTACATCGACAATGGATGCTTGAAACACATGACAGGTGATAAAGAAAAACTTCAGTAATATAATGCCTTAAAAAAGGAAAAGAATGTCTCATTTGGAAATGACACTCCTGCTGTCATAAAAGGTAAAGGGTCTGTCCTCTTAAAAGAAAAGGTTAAAGCTGGGAATGTTATGTATGTTGATGATCTAAAGCATAACCTATTGAGTGTTAGTCAAATGTGTGATCAAGGAAATGAAGTAGTATTTCGATCAAATGGATGTGTTGTTCATGAGCTTGATACAGGAGAAACTGTGATCAAAGGCATAAGAACTCCAAACAACTTATACATACTCAAGGGGAGACAACAACAGTGCTATCTAAGAAAAAATGATGAACACTGGCTATGGCACAGAATATTGGGGCATCTAAGCTTCCCTCAAATAAGGAAAGCATGCAAATTCCACGTTGTTCATGATCTTCCTAATATGAGCATTCCAGAAAATACAATATGCAAATCATGTCAATTTGGTAAGCAAACCAGAGCACATTTCCCTGAGAAGGAAGGATCAACTATTAAGCCTCTTGAACTTGTTCATACTTATTTATGTGGTCCATCAAGGAAAAGGTCACCTCGTGGAGAAGAATACTTTATATTGTTCATTGATGATTTTTCCAAAATGTGTTGGATAGGACTTCTAAAGCATAAAGATGAAGCATTTGAAAAGTTCAAATCCTTCAAATCTTTGTTTTAAAATGAATCAGGTCACAAATCAAATGCCTCAGATCTGATCAAGGAAGGGAATTTACCTCAGATTAATTCTTCGACTTTTATGAAGAACATGGAATAAAAAGAGAATTCTCCACCGCAAGGACTCCTCAACAAAATGGAGTGGTAGAAAGGATTAACAAAACTATTCAACAAATGGCTCATGCCATGCTAAATGAGTCTGGAACTCCTACAACCTTCTGGGGTGAAGCTGCATTTGCTGCTATCACTATTCTAAACAAAGCAAATGCTTGGGTAAATAGCACTCAAACTCCACATGAACTCTGGAATGGTAAGACTCTTACTGTAAAATACTTAAAAGTTTTTGGAAGCAAATGTTACATCATAAGGACTGATGAAAAACTTGGCAAGTTTGAACCTAGAGCAGATGAAGGCATTCTCCTTGGTTACTCTTCCCGAAGTAAAGGATATAAGTGTTATAATAAAAGACTTGGGAAAATTATTGAAAGTATTGATGTTGTGGTTGATGAAGCAGGCAAAAATCCAAAGCAGGTAAAAAACGAAGATTGTGGAGAAGATGTGGATTATCCTTCCACATCAAATCAGACTAATTTTGAAGAAGAATAAACCAATGAAGCACCAAAAGAACAAATAATGGCAGAACAAAAGACTCCATCCAGGTATGTTTAGAAAAATCATCCAGAGACTCAAATTTTGGGACAAAAAGAGGTAGGGGTGCAGACAAGAAGAACAATTATAAAGGCTTCAAGCTATCTAACATTGCTTTCCTCCATCGAACCTAAAAATGTAAATGAAGCATGTAAATATGAATGTTGGGTCAAGGCCATGAATGAAGAACTTGAGCAAATTGAAAAGAATAATACTTGGGAATTAGTTCCTCGACCACATGATAAAAATATCATAGGAACCAAATGGATATTCAAAAACAAGCTAAATGAAAATGGAGAAGTTATTAGAAATAAGGCCAGACTTGTTTGTAAGGGGCTTCCTCAACAAGAAGGCATAGATTTTGAAGAAACTTTTGCACCTGTTGCTAGACTTGAAGCCATAAGAATGTTCCTTGCTCTTTCTAGTTTTCTGAAATTAAAAGTATACCAAATGGATGCAAAATCTACTTTCTTAATGGAGACTTAGAAGAAGAAGTATATATTGAGCAACCAGACGGATTCATCCTTGGAAATTATGCAAAACTTGTATGCAGACTCAAAAAGGCTCTCTGTGGTCTAAAACAAGCTCCAAGGGCCTGGTATTACCGTCTTGAAAAATACCTCCATCAACAAGGTTTTTCAAAAGGATCAACTGATAGAAATCTATATAATCTATATACAAAGATTGACAATAATAAATTGCTAATACTTGTTGTGTATGTTGATGACATCATTTTTGGTAGCAATGAAGAAGCCATGAGCCAGAATTTTGCTTTAGTAATGCAGCAAGAATTTGAAATGTCCCTACTTGGTGAGCTCACATATTTTCTGAGTCAACAAGTTCAACAAAAGAAAGATGGTATTTTTCTGTCACAAACGAAGTATCTCAAGCAAATCTTGAAAAAATACGGCATGGAAGATTCTAAACCAGTATTTACCCCTATGGTAACAGGATGCAGTCTCAGCTCAAATGATGAATCAGCAGCAGTACATCAACCAACCTAGAGATCCATGATTGGTAGTTTGCTTTATCTAATAGGTACCCGACTAGACATCATGCATGCAGTAGGAATAGTTGGAAGATTCCAAGCCAATCTCAAGGAATCACACCTTCACGCAGTCAAAAGGATTTTCAAATATCTTCAAGGAACACAGAATTTTGGTTTATCGTATACTAAAGATACAGATCTTACACGTCATGCATATACAGATGCAGATTGCACAGGAAGCATGGATGACAGAAAAAGCACTAGTGGTGTGCATTCTATATGGGTTTCAGATTAGTGTCATGGTTCAGCAAGAAAGAAAGCTCAATTGCATTATCTACAAATGAAGCACAATATGTGGTTGCTGCATCTTGCTGCACACAACTCCTTTGGATGATGCAAACATTGCAAGACATTCAGATCACTTGTACTCCACCCATATCCATTCTATGTGATAATAGAAGTGCAATGAGTATTTCAAAGAATCCAGTCATGCATTCTGAGACCAAGCACATACTCATCAAATATCATTTTCTACGTGAACAAGTGCTTGAACAAAAGGTCAAATTGGAGTATGTTCCCTCCAAAGAACGGGTTGCTGATATATTCACCAAACCACTGCCCAGAGAGACATTTGAATATCTCAGAAAGAAGCTGGGAGTAGTTGATGCATCATCTTGTTGTTGAAACTTATTTGTTTCAGAGAAAAGAAGTTATACGTGAGTTTCATGAAGCGTATCCATGTACATACACTAGTTTCTGTGGATACAGTCGCGTATATGTTGATTTGAAGAAAACCAGTGGGTCAGACTCAGGAGGAAAAGAGTCTAATATGGATCTGACAATGATCATTTGACATAGGTTCAAGGGGATCATATACTTCTAATAATGCATTGTTGGCCTTGTCTTAGAAGATCTTGGTACAAATTAACAATTGTTTTTTTGTTTTTTCAGGTGGAACAGGTTCAGGGGGAGATCATGGTTGCTGGTCTGGATGGTGATTGACAGATGTTGCTGATGATAGTTGTTGATAACTATCATAGTCTTGTTTTAGATATTTAGTCTCTATGTCATGTATATATTTTAATGTCAAGGCCATGAAATGACCTATTTTGTTTCCCCACTATGCATGGGATGGATGATGTAATGTTCTTGCTTTGACATGTATAAACATTTGGTATATACCCACTTGGTTGGGAGGATGAGTCAAACTTGGTATATCCCCACTTGGTTGGGAGATGGATGTATGTATGAGTCATTGGTGATAGGAAGGTCTTTTATGATGTATAGAGTCATCTTTTTGCAAACCTTGCTTATATTCATGGGGAGAATGGACAGCACACTTCAGCATATCAGAGAATTCAGCATGTACTTAGGGGGAGCATAACCCTTTGCCCTTAATGACAAAGGGGGAGAGTGACTTGGGGTTTCCATCAAGTCCAAACGAGGAGATTGTTGGCATTATGTTACAAATTTGGCACTATGACACAAGTGTTGTCCTTGATGGCAACTCACTCAGATGATAGATCACAGTTCAAACTCACAAAATTGAGAAAGAGAAGTATACGCAAGTTCCCCATTGTCCAAGCCATCCGTACACACATGTTCACAGATCAAAAAGCGCGTATAGAGTACACATGCACTTTCACGGAAGGAAAGGCGCGTACATGTTGGAAAACTTAGTCTTGGTCCATGGTATTTGGTCCATGGTATTTTGATCCATGGTATTGGTCCAAGGTATCTTGTCCAAAGTGTTGACCACAAGTATTTGGTCCAAGGTATTGGTTCTAAGTGGTTTTGGTCCATGGTATTGAGTAAGGCCTAAGACTATAAAATGAGGAGAAGGTCATTAGGTAAAAACACTCAAGGATTGAATATCTAATGAAGAGAAAGATCTAGAATACAGGCTATTGGGTTATGGTGCATAGCTGGATCTGAATCAAGGATGAACTTAAGCGCTTGATGAAGGATAAGTTCTATTGATGGGTCAAGATCTTAAATCTTGAAGAAAAGTATCTTTGTGTGGTGTTGATCTTTTATCTGAATAACTGGCACATGTTGTAATATGTAAATATGATGATCTAGGTATAACTGATGTCTGGAATTGTTGTAAAGTTTAAATCATCATTTACAGATCTGTACTCAGGTTCACTTTAGCAAAGGCACATATACACATGGGTTCTGCATATTAAAACAGCGTATACATCTTAAATTTGATTTGCAGATTTGTATGCAGGTTCACCTTGAGAAAACAGCGTATGTACATAGGTTCAACACATTGAAGTAGCATATACCTCATAAAATATGCTTTAGCTACTTCTGCTTTTTCTAGCTTGGGTTCTGGTTACTGTTACTGTATTCTGGTTACAGTATTCTGAGAAGTGATTGATTGATTCAGTTTTGGTTGGTGCAAAGGAGATTGGTTGATGCAGATATATTTGACATTTGATTGATGTTATTGATGGATCCAATCTGAAAATTTATGAAACATGGTCCCTGGAAGAAAAGAGAAGGTTGTAGCCTTCAGTAGGTTAGTACCTACATACTAGTAAACACATCATCTAGTACAAGAGCTAGGGGGTTGTAGCTCCCTTCTAGGAGAAGCTGGAGAATGAGAGAAGGTTGTAGCCTTCTGCAGGTAGAAGCCTGCGTACTGGTATAAGACTACACTAATACAAAATTGTAAAATAAGTTTCCTATTAAAAGAAAGATAGAGACGATTGCAGCAGGTAGTTTTCATCCACATTGGGTTTCCACCGTATATCTTGTGTTCATGTGTGTGATTGTCTGTTCTGTTTTTACTGCACCTAGTCACTGTTTATATGGTTCTTATGTACAGATTAAAGATCAACATATGATGAATTAACTAAATTATAAGTTTGCAGGGTATACGCTAGTTGCCTTAAGCACTGTCGCGTATACACAAGTTTCATTAACTAAAGTAGCATATATGAAACTGATTATGGAAATGAAATATTATTGACTTGATAATACTGATTCACCCCCCTCTCAGTATTATTTCCAGCACTCCACTCTCGAAACCACTTCACGTCGCTACCCCCCTTCGAGTGCCTCTCAAACCCACTCTCCCCTCCGTTGACCACCTGTGGGTCTTATCCTCATAGGTCTTCAACACCACATCCCCATCCTATCCACTCCCTTATTGCCACATACCTCGTCCCTCTCCACCAAGGTCCTACTTAGCCCTTCATCCCCTCTCCTTCCTCCCATGCTCACACATCACCATATCACCCCCAATCCTCGAACACCACGTGCCTTCATTTTTCTCCCCATTACAATATGGTCATTTCCATTTGTCCATTATAGGAGTCTGTTACTCGTTAATTCTACCCCCCCCCCGCCAAATGGTTTTTCCTAAATGGTAATTTTTTTTCTTTATAACAATCTGATTTCGCGGACATTGACCCTCCCTTTGCTATTTTTTTGATGGAAACTATTTGATCAGTTTCATGTTTGAGTCTCAAATCCCTACCATTTTCAAAAGCTTCAACACATCCTCAATCCTCGCCAATACCTTGCTCAACCATCTAGCTCTCTAACTAGGTATTTACAGGAAAACCGACAACTCAATTTGCTCAGTTATGTTGTTAAAGAAGAAAATTGTCCCCCAGCATAATCCCATGCTACCTCCAGCCATAGATTGGACCACCAACCTCTAGTTGATCAACTTTATCAGGTTACAGAGACCAATTGTGAATTCAACTTATATGAACTTCACAATTGGCTCAAACAAAACCATTTGGACCTCAATGATGAATTGGGATTGTGGGACTCTTTCCTACCCCAATATATTTCCTCACAAACCTACTATTTCCCTGAATTTTTAACATATTGCCAATTCCACTACATGCTGAGCCAAAGAATAGTAGTGGTCGAGAATGGTGAAGTTCTCTTTGCCATTAATGGCCACTCAATTTCAGAAATGCTCTAGATAATAAACACAGACCCTATGCATCCTTTTCACCCTGATTTCCTTATAGTAATATATAACAAACTGGATTTACCTCTGAGAACCAAAGTATTTGAAACTTTCATGCCTGATAATTTTGAATTGCCCAAAGCAAACCCTCCCTACCCTACTTCTATTTTTCCAAAGAAGGCCAAACAGATAATCTTCAAGGTTTCTTACATCTTAGGATACTACTCTAACTAGTGGGTAGATGAAAACATTTTTTATTTTCTCTCTATATTTTCCAATGGTGAAAATACACCAACTCTTTTCTATTACAATGAATTATGGGCAGATATGATTCATGAGCAATTCATGAAATTCTCAAATGAAGGAGTTTTTAGATATGCGTCTATTTTGGTTTATTTGTTTATTTATTCTCAATCATAAAGGTTCTTGTTCCATCTATAGAAGATAGATAGTCAATAGAACCCTCAGCCAGTCATTTGTTGGACCTCCTTGGTCAAGAAGAACAACAATAAATTTACAATTAGTGATTTTATAGATAAATTTGTACATATGGCAGCCAATTTCCTAAACAGTAATGCAAAGCCCATAATACATCCAGAGATAAAGAGAATTTTGCATTTGAGTGATGACACCAAGAGAGGGGACTCGTATTTATACCAATCTTACACAGAAATTGGAATATATGGTTGTGAATTTCCTCTTTATAAACTTCCTAAATTTGTACCTATTCAAATATTTTCCTTGGAATTTATCAGGAAAATGATCAATATGGATCAACTGCACTTCTTGGCAGCTAAGAAGAAGGCACAGTTCAAAATAAAAACATAAATTGGGCCATTTATATACAATGGTAGGTCAGCGGGACAAGAGGCAGAGGCTATCCTGAAGCAGATGAATTTTAAACACAACTTTACTTGGTCTTATGACCCTTTTGGAATAATATCCAACTTAAGAATAGAACAAAAGTATGCTCCCTACAACCATACTCCTAGACCAAAAATAAAACATTTTTATGAATCAGGAGGAGCGGCAGGAGAATACTTTATAGGAGGCTGAATAGAAAGTACCATCCACTTCACAGACTCCAGTACCTCCAGAAAAGACAGAGAAAAGAGAAATGGAAAGCATTTCCCCTTCAAAAACAAATATCACAGGCAAAGACTTTATAGTATACAGTAAGAAACAAAAGACTACGAATATAGGGGAAACTTAGCAGCATAATACAAAACAGCAACAGCCTATTGTTCTAATAGATACTAGTATCCCTTCTGGGTCAAGGAGGGAGGAGATTATTCCTACATCTCTGATGACCCCAATGACCACAGACTTCCCAATTTCATCACCATCATGAGAGGCAAACCAGAGCGGTAAGGGTCAAATCATTTTTTCCATTTACAAGGAAATCAAAACGAAGAACCAAGCACTCAAGGCCACCACTTTTTCATAGTTTTGGAAACAGACAGCCACCACCTAGCACAAGCTTCTGTCATCTTTTGATGTAGAGAAGAAGAAAATGTAGGTTGCCTTCTTGGAGCCTAAAGTTGCTCAGCCCATATCAGCAGAATATTACAAGCAATCTATCTTATCTTTTGACAAAGATACAATCCATCCCATTGACCAGATGAACTTCCATAAGCAGTCTGGAGAAATGCTTTACAAAACCATTACAAACACAGATATGGCAGTAGCTAAGCTTAAGGTTTCACTAACTAATAGTCAAGCACAATTAAAGTTAGAAATAGTTTCTTCTCAAGCCAAAGACGGAAAGATAAAGTCTTTGGAGGATTTAATCATTAAACTAGGATATGGTCCCAATGATGTGAAGGCAACTATATAAATCAACAGGAGCAGAATGCAGATATAGCAGCATTGAAGAAGCAGCTTAAGCTCCCCTCCACTGAAAATCCACAGACCAAGGAATTTGGAGAGTAGGAGAAGCAAAAGGAGAATTTGTTCAAGATCATTGTTGAACAAAACAATCAAATTTCAAAGATGGAAAAGGAGCTGGAGACACTACTAAAATAAAAAGAGCAGCAATCTAGTGTAGTGCAGGCTATTCCTTTGGCTGTAATCCTAGTTGCAGGTACATCGAAAGTCAAGGCGTCAACATCAATTGTCAGAACAAGAGGACAGTCTAATAGTACACCAGCAGATTTAGCTAAGGCCATGGAAAATATGACTATTAAAGACCAAGAAATTGAGAAATTAACTCAAAAGTTAATTAAGTCGTAGGAAGAGAAGCTCAAAGTAGATAATGTATATCTAGCAGAATTTCAGAAAACATACAAGCTCACACAGAGGATATAGTATCTGGAGAAACAATCTGGCATAGTTGATACCATTATATAAGCCAAATAAAACATTTGGATAGAGATCAACGAAGCTATCACAAGGATATGACCATCTCTTGAAATCATCTTTGAACAAGACCAATTAGTCCAGAAATCAAAAATAATTTATAGCAGATGTGAAGAAAGGCCTAGGAACCAAAACAAGTGATGTTGTAGCTCTAATAAGATTGTTAAATTCAAAATCCAGAGAAGAGTTGGAAGAACTAGACATAGAAGACATAACATATACCATTTTGGAAGTGAGAAAAATTCTCACTAAGAAGAATTTGATGTTCCAATTGGAGACTAAATGCAATAGTCTGGAAAACATCACTAAGAGATTTCACAGGAAATTCAATGAACTGCACCAAAAAGGTCTCCCTGGATTAAAAGGGATAGGAGATAAATTGGTCAAGCGTGAAGACTACCAGCATAAGTTATGCACCATTGCTAGATATAGGTCAAAGTTTGCTAAAATCAAGGGCACAATCACAGGAAAGGCATTCATGGAAGGCCTAAGCTACGATTTACTGATAAAACATGAAATCAGTCATTTATTTCTCAGTAAACCTACCTTTAAGAAATTCACAGAGGTAGATGAGTTTGACCGAAAGTTAATCAAGTTTAAACTACCAAATGAATAGAGGTGGGAAAATTTGTGTGAGTTACTAGAGTAAGTTGTCATCGAATATCCAGAAGGATATCAACAGCCAGTTGTTATTCTTCAGGTCCAATCACCAATAGAAAGCTAGAAAAATAGTGCCAGTAAGATGCAAAATTTTAGTTTCCTAACTTTTTTTTACTATTTATGTAAACAATTTTAGATAATTTAGGATTTTTCCTTGATATACTGAAATCAAGATGTTATGTAATTTTCTATAAATACTTCATATTTTGAAGTAGTAAGGGTTGATTTTTGTATGGAAGAAAAGGACTATTGATGTAAAGCTGCTCCACAAGTTCCAGTGGACAAATTTTCAGTAATATAGAAACTTTTCAGGATTCATGTGTGAGATTTTTGTGGTGAAGTGATATTCTCTCTTGTTATTGTGTTTTCCTTTCTCTGTAATTTCACATGTGCTTCTGACCTTTTTTTTCAAAGAAAATAAAGAATCTGAATTTGTTTAAATACACTCAATTCTGTCTTTCGAACAATTTCGATGTTTTCAACCAAAGTTAAGCAATAGAATTCTTAATTGCTCTATGTTTAATGGATACTTAGCCATTTCTTCTTTCCAATCTCATCAAGCATATAAGATCCAACGAATTTTCCCACCTTGCCATGTTAAACTCATTTGTCACTTCTGAAAGGATCCACCTAAACCAAATTGACTCCATTACCCAATGGTCCCTTCTTACATTATCAACCAAACAACCAAACAATCAATTCAAAAATCAAACCTTGAACTTTCACATCTAGCCTAAAATTCTAAAAGAAAACAAAGTTAAATCGAAGAGAGAGATCCCTCTCTAAGTTTAGGACGGCTAGATTCTAGACTTGAAAGTGGTTTTGTGGTTACCTTTGAATTTCTTTCACAATCTTGAGAAATACATAGTACTAACAAATGCCACATGGGGGAGGCATAAAGGGGACCATAAAAGCATGAGTAAATAATGGTTACCCATGGTGAAACTTGACATATAAGTCAACAAGTGCAAAGGTGAAATACGAGAGTACAGGTGACTCTTATGAAGAGGTTTTATTTGAATAGGCGACAAAGTGAGACCTCATGGAAAACATGGCTTCTTGGAAAAGTTTCAAAATACCAAAAAAAAACAAAGACCCATTATAGTGCTCGATGAGATCTTTCCAACAGTTTTGACAGTTCATCAAACCGAGCTACGATTTGCTCATAATGGTCAGCAAAAAAATAGGGTTTTCCCTATAAAAGCAATTCTTACCCCCAAAACTATTTAATTTGCACATTGAGTTGTTGGAGAATTTGTAGGGGAGAAGGAGGCCCTAAATCTTGGTGAGCTCATAGCAAACAAATCGACTATCAAATTTTCGATCTATGACTTTATAGTTAATTGCCTAAAATGGCCTTAATTCTTCATGGAAGGATGGTTCCTAGTGAAAAATTAAGGGTGTAATAATGAAGGAATGAGCTACTAAAGAAGGTCTAGGATCATCCCCACCCACCAAGTCAAACATGGGGGCTGAGTGGTGATGAGAAATCAATGATAGTATTGTTACAGTTTGATTTCTTATTTCTTGATAATTACTTGTGAATTATGTTGGCTTCTTTTACTTCTTTATTCTATTATCTTTCATCAAGAAATTACTCAATTATGTGTATGTGATCACAAGAACAAGAGACGCGAGATGTAGGCACTCAACCAGGCAAAACCGTTATCTAAGGGAAAACCCAGTCAAACCTCTTCCTTTAGTTGTTTTCACAAGAGAAGATGAGATAATCCAAGACTCTTTGACCTAGACACTAATTTCCTCCAATCACCAAGTCATCCCTTCCTTCCAGAAACTTCGATCTAGATCTTTGACCCTATAGCAGCAGCACTTCGACCAATCTAGTAGTAGAATTTTGACCTCTCTAGTAGCAGAAATTCGACCTATCCAGTAACAAAACTTCGACCTCCCCAACAGCAGATCTTTGACCCTAGCTTCATCCCAGTAACATCATATGAATGACAGAGAGAGAGAGCCCAAATTTGATCTGTTCTTCTTCTACAATTCTCCTCCTTCTCCTTGGACTTCACATATTTTTCCTGCACTTATTCTTGTGTATATCGAAATTGTTGAGTCGATGAGCAAATGGATCAAACTGCACTTCTATATATAGCCTTCTTGTTTTTCGAATTGCTCTCATGAAGGTTGACTTCATCAGGCAAGGACCAACTTGGTGTGGAGGTGACAAATTACATATTTGGCCCAATAATAATTCCTTTTACATGATTCAAAAGCCCAAGAAGGGTCTCATAAAATGTGCAATGACTCTAATGACTCAATATAAATCCTAGAAGTCCTCAATGGGGATTTTGACCTATAAAATGATGACCCAAGCATGAAACCTATGCTTTAATAAGTCATAATAATAATAAAAAAATATTTTTCTTTCTTTTGATAAATACATTTCATTATGATTCAAATACAATTATGAAGAGAAAACCTAGTTACATTCTTCAACACTCCTTATTAACTAGGGAGGTATTCATATAATTACATGGAAGATCTCAAAACACAAGAACTACGAAGAGTTTGGGCACACGCAGTTCCATGGACTAGATTCCTTACTAGGGCAATTTATCTGGGTGGGACTAAGATGGAATAAAGCTTTCAGCCACTCTAGGTACCATCAAGCTTACTTGCTAACCATCAACACAGGGATCTAGGTCTGTAATGCAAGGTCAAAGCTCTATGACCAACGCCACCCTCCCTACTTTGAGAACTAGAAATCATCACACAAGTCGGCCAAATTTATTCCCAGGTAATGTGTATAGTACACACAAAGCCTAAAAAAATCTCTTCCAAAAATTTATAATCAACAAAATCATTAATATCAACTAAACCAAACATGCTTCTAAGATATTAAAATTTCTTATTAGGAAGATACTTTGTTAACACATCAACTACCTGATCGTCGGTCGAGACATATTGTAGCTTCACGATCTAATTTTGCACCAAGCTTCTAATGCAGTGGAACTTATTTTTTATATGCGTCATCCTTGCATGGAAAACAATATCTTCAAACATCTTGATGTAGCTTTGATTATCACAATTTATCACAGTAGGACTTATAGGTTTTCCAAACAAAACTGACCAAAGTTTCCTCAACCATACAACCTCCTTTCCTATTTCACATGCAACCACATACTCTGCTTTAGCACTACTCAAAGAAACAGGATCTTGCTTTCTGCTCATCCATGAAATCATAGCAGATCCCAAACTAAAACATCCACATGTAGTGCTTCTTCAAATTGGTCTCGCTGCCACCAAATCAAAGTCTACAAAACTTGTCAACTTGACTTCCTTGTTGTCGTACTTCAGGTAGTGATGTATAGTGCCACGTAGATATCTTAATATATGATTGGCAACTATCAAATGATCGTGATGAGTCTCCAACTGAAATTGACTAAGAATGTTCATAGCAAAATATATATTTGGTCTAGTATTTATGAGATACATTAGAGAACCCACCAACTTATGATAGGTGGTAAGATCCACGAGACTTGAGTTAGATATTCTCAAGTTCTTGAGATTGGTGATCATGGTGTTATCACTCAGGTTGTCCCTAAACTCCTTAAGGGATACAGCCGAGGTAACCACAGACCAATCTTTGGACTGTAGGTTCTAGCCCACCTGCAATCAGAGAGGGCTCTCTCTTTAGGATTTAGCTTTGTTGATAATGATTTTAGGCTATTTAAGTATTAGGGGGTTTACGCAGTGCATTATTTTAGATATCATTTTGGGATTCAACTGCGTTAAGTAAGTCATTCACGTATGACCATTTCCATGAGAGGTAGTCGTAAATGACTAATTTCTCATGATTTCACGGGGTGTTGTTTATGTTTTGGTGGGAAGGTGGAAAGGGGAAACTTTCAAGTAGAGAGGCAATGCATAGTGAGGTAAGTTTCAAACCATTGGGCGTGGAGTCATGGAGTGGGACTGCTGGTGCGTTTTCTTGGTCACAAGAGGAATAAAGAGCGAGGTAGCTGCATCAGAAAACAACATTCAAGCTAAATGGAGATGGATTGAATGCTAAGGAATGAGAGGCAACAAAGAATCTCTCAATCAGGTTAGCAGAGGGAAAATGAATGAGCCCTATCTAGGAGCAACTAAGAATTCCTAAATAACAGTCACTCATAGGTGAAATAGGGCAAATATGAGCCATAAGGAATCCATATTTATGCCTAAATCAAAGATGAAAACATTAAGAAACCACATAAACTGAGCATAGAGTGCAATTATGCAAATTCTAAACCAGACTTTCATTCTGTGATTTGAGCATATACGAAATTGAAATAACAGAGGGAAGAAACACTTATTGATTCATGTGGTAGCACAAGAATTCCATCATTCACTCATTACAACCATTAACAATACACCAACAGTCCATTCTCCAAGCTTTCAGCAATCTTTGATTAAGTAAAACATATCAGATACAGAGCGAGTCTCTCTTGGAGTGCATTACCCAACTGACCAACAACTGACCCTTAAACAATCAATTGAGGTCATTTATATAGAGACATATATCAAAATATCTATTACAGCTAACCTCAACAGGTCTGCGGGAAAAATTCTTTTAACCTAAACTTGTACTGAAATTAAATGCAAGGAAGTGACTATGGAACTGCGCTGGAGGCAGCCGTGCAAAAATGAAATAAATATGGTGCTTTAGGGGCTCGATGCAGTGCTTCTGCAATAACTGTGCTTGGGACTTGATCCCCTGTTCTCATGTGAATTTGATGTGCATTAACTGTGATTTGAGAACCTTTAAATGGCTTTTACTGTTTTGTTGACTTTGCTGGGGGCTCTTTAATGTTCAATCTACTTCCAGCCGCTGAAAAAATCTTTACTAATACTCTTTGCCGCATCCTGATACTCTTTGACATGAACATTGGTTTCATCTGCTTCTCGGGTGCTCAACACTGTTAAATCACTCGTTTTTGGCTCTTTTCGGGCAAAATTAACTGCTGCAAACCTGCACTAGACAGAGGCTTTCCATTTTGGCCCTTTTTTCTTAGCGATGCGCGATTAGCGCTAGGCGCTAATCCCGCATAGAAAACTGCCTCAGATTTTGATTTTGGGCATCCTTTGCTGCGATTTCGTCTTCTGCGCCCTTTTGGTGATGGCAAAAATGACCTGAAATGCATGAATTCCCTTATCGGGGGTGGGTGCTGGAAGAAACCCTGTAAAAATGGCCATTCTCTTTAAAACAGACCAGAAACCTATTTACACACAAAATAGTAAAAATCCGGGGCGGGAGCGATCACTGTTCATCGGATTAAATCTGGGCCGTTGGATGAGCGGTCTCGAATGGGCGGCTATGATTTCTTCGTCATTTCGGCAATCGGCGGGGACACGAGTATATATTTGCGATCTCCGAAGTGAGCAATCGCCGAAACGATCTAGACCATTGATCTGGATGGGATGATGGACGGCCGCGGTTGCACCGGCGCTTACCATCGGAAATATTTGCGATAATGCTTGCAATAGATGCAACGCGGGGTTTTTACGTTAAACTTAAGTTTTATGCAAACTTAGGTTTATGCGGTAGACTGAGATATTTTTGGTTGAACATGAAGTTACAATGCGGAGGGTTCCCGATAGCGATATCGCATCGGTGGAGAGGTCGGGGGCTTATAAACATGGCACAAAACTTTGCGCTATGCCAATGCGAAGTCGCGATCAGCGATAAACCATCGGGAAAGCATATATATGGGCCAACATTGATCGGTGCCCCCTCCCGACTATCATATCGCATGGGGGGGGGGGGTACCAAAGGAAACTTTTTGAATCGGAGCAAAGCTTTTTTACTAAAGGTAGGCTTGTGAATTCGGAAGGGGTTTCTTGATGGAGAGCAGGGCTTTTTATGATTCTACAAAGGATCTTTATGGCCTTAGCATGATTTTGGGGGGTCTGAGAGCCTAGAAGGGCGGATTTCATGCCTTGGAAGGAGTCCAAAAAGCATGAGAAGATGGTTTGAGGGTGACAATGAGGGTTCTTGCTGAGTTTCAGATAACTTAGCAATTCCTAAGTGTACTTAAGGTTATTTTTCAACCAGGTGGAGGGGATAAGTATATAGGGGAGCTATTAACATAGTTTTAGTAATGGGGGGAAGAAATATATAGGGAGCTACATAATAGAGTTAGTGATTAATATGACAAACGATAGGAGAGCGCTAAGTATGAGATCTTAGGCTATTAAGGAGAAATGAGACTTCTGGAGGAAGTGTGAACATTTTATGAATAAAGCAGATCTTTACCAAGGCAACTGATATGGAGAATGATGAGACTGAGAGGTATCAAGCAGATCTCGACCTTTTATGGGGAAGTTAATGAGTGACTTGGGGAATAAGAGGAAGGGGGAGTTAGACATGCCTCGCTTGATCTGAACCAGCTGAAAAAATGCCTCAAAACTGTGATCTGAATAAATATGACACTTGAAAACATGACCTGGATCACATAACTTGATTCTGCAACCACAAAACTGCTTACCTAGCCTACTTACCTAGCATTTTTTCTTCTTTTTGGTTTGGGTGCACTTGAACTAGCAAACCCAGCTTTTCAACTTTTTCTTTTTTCTGTTCTCCTATCTACATCTACACTTATTTCATCCAGGGGCTCAAATTAAGCTGTTGAGCACCCTTGCTTCTCTACCTATCTACAAATCTACCAAGATTAAACTGTTTGGACAGATAATGATTCTCTATATTCTACAACAGGAAATTGAAACCTGGGGAGGCCAAGATTAAGTTGTTTGGACCTCCCTTAACCGAAAACTCATCAAAATTGGGCTACAGCAGTGGCATTTAGACTAGCGCACTCTTATGGACACTTCTTTGGCCTCTGTAGCAAATATGGAATATTGCAGCATGCAAAGTATGACATGTTTGGCATGTAAAAATGTCGATCATGAAAGATGATTAACCTGCTGCAACAGGAGGCTAACACATGGGAGTGGCCATAGGCTTGGAATCCATCATACTGAAATTTTGCAACAACTTTATTATATACTTTCCTTGCCCCAGATATATCTCCCTAGGTTTTTGCCATACTTCCAGACCTAGGTAATAATTCATCATTCCCAAATCCTTCATCTCAAACTCAGCTACCAGCATCTTCTTGCATTCTTATATCCTTCGCTCTACACTTGTAATAAATAGATCATCCACATATATTAGAATAATTATTGGCTCATTATCCTTAACTTTGATGTAGATGTTTGGGTCAGCAGTACTTTTGACGAACCCAATTCTTTGAAGGTATGCATCCATTATTGCATACCATGCCGTAGGAGCTTGCTTCAAACCATATAGGGCTTTCTGGAGTCTACAAACATGAGTGTCTTTGTTATTTATTTCAAAGCCTTCAAGTTGTTAAATGTATACTTTTTCATCGATGGTTCCATTTAGGAAAGTTTTTTTACATCCATTTGATGGATATTCTATCCCATTGTAGAAGCCAATGAAACCAAGGATATTATAGTAGTATATCTTGCGATAAGTGCAAATGTTTCTTCATAATCTATGCCTTCCTCTTGAGAGAAAACCCATGCAACAAATATAGCTTTGTACTTTCTTATTCTTCCATCAACATCGTGTTTGATCTTGTAGATCCATTTAGAAGTGACAATTGATTTGTCACTTTGTCTAGGAACAATTTCCCAAACCCCATTCTTCATAATGGACTAATATTCTTCTTGCATTGCCTTCTTCCATACTTCTTGATGAGCAGCTTCTTCAAATGTATTTGGTTTAGCTTCTATTAGTTTTGTCATGTATGCAACATATCCAGAATATCTTTTTGTTCTTTTGCCTTCTCTAAAAGTTCCTTTTACAACTTCATGTCCTTTGGCATTTTCAAGTGTATCTTTTAACCAATTTGGCCTCTTCCTTCTGTCAGGTATCATCACAGCTTGAATAGGCTCCCTTGGTCCTTCTTCTTCTTCTTCTTTATTTGTAGTAGGATTTCCGTGGTGCTCTTCTTCTTCGAATAGTGATATGTCTTCATCATCAAAATCAATAGGCATATATTTGGATCTTTTATAGGCATGATTTTCATCAAATATAACGTCCCCACTTACTCCAATATGTCTTCCTTCTTTGGTGTAGATTCTATATGCCTTTGAAGAAATATTGTAGTGAACGAAGATCCCTTTAATGCTTGCAGAATCTAGCTTCTAAGAAAAAATTCTTCGACATAAATCACATGATAAAACATTTGTCGACACGTTTCGAACCAACGAGTGTGGTTCATCATCAGGACAAGTTGAAGAATCAGATCATGGCAGCGAATTAAATAGGGAGAGCAGATCATCCAAAGGCTATGTTTGACAGGAAAAACGGCTATAATAAGTTAGACTAGACAAAACGACTATAGTTGACCAAGAAACGGCTAGATTTGACAAATCAAATTGTTTAACCATAATAATATTATTATGTTAAAACAAATATTATTTTAATATTTATCATGTGTTATTTTAAGTAAAATGGATTTTGGGTTAACAATATTACATTTAGGGAATTTTTACCATAATTTTGATTAAAATGTTAACATATAATAACTATTGGTAATTGAAAGGAACTAATATTAACTAAACTAATAATGATTAATGATATATTAATAGTATTAATACTCTTATTAATGGCTTATATAACTAATTAATATAAATTTAATAGTAAAGTGTATCTAATGGGAAACAGTGTTAATAACTCCAGGGATAATAGTATGGAATTTGATAATAATTAAATTAATTATTGTTATATTATTTAAACTAGAGTATTGAGATTAGACATGAAAAGGAGAATATTTAAACTAATATTTAACGTGTATAATTAGTAACAGTAAGGATTTAATATTAATAATATTAGTTATTATTATATTATTGTTGTTATAATAAAGTATTGTTCTTATTATTAATGGTTAGTTTATCTAATGGGAAACATATTAATAGATCTAGGGATGTTATTACTTGTAAGGATTAATTGTATTATAATAGTGTTATAATAATAGTATTATTAGTAAAGGTTTGTGTAACTAATTAATATAAATTTACTGGTAAAGTTTTCTTATGGGAACAGCAACTAACAATTTAAATATAAAATAATATAACCTATTCAGATAGTCCTGAAAAGGACTGTCTCTAAATAAAATAAACCAAGGGAGAATTCCAGGGAGGAATAAGGAAAAAAATGGTTAAAGAAAGCAGGTTAAGCGGTAACCAGGGGAAAAAACCAAGAAAAATTTATTAATATGGTAAGGGGAGGAAGGGGAAGCAACGACTACGAAGAGAGGGTCGGGATCTAGCAACTACTGATCTTCCATCCATCATCTCTGTTGAGATTTCTTGGCCTTCTTTCAATCTCAATAGCCTCCCTAAATTTTTGGCGATGGAATATGCCACCCTAGCAATAACCTTGGCCTTCTCAATACAAACATGATGTTTGGTCTTCTCTGCATGCTCTACAAGTGCGGAAGACTTAGTTCTCCCATGCTTTAGGTTAGCTGCGTGCTCATTAATCCTTTGATTAATCGAGCGTCTCGTTTCACCAATATAGGTGGTCCCACAGGAACAATGAATAATATAGACACCCTTCATGTCCTTACGGTCTATAGGATCCTTTACTAATTCTGATTCTTCAACTTGTCCTAACGATGAACCACACTCGTTGGCTCCAAACGCGTCGAAAAATGTTTTATCATGTGATTTACACCGAAGATTTTTTTCTTATAAACTTGATATGGATCACAAAAGCCTCAATTCAACAATCGAATCTAGCTTCTTTCTTTTGTCCTTTGGAACATGGATATAAGCAGGATGCCCAAAGATTTAGAGATGGTCCACACATGGATTTTTCCCTTGGTTTATTTTATTTAGAGACAGTCCTTTTCAGGACTATCTGAATAGGTTATATTATTTTATATTTAAATTGTTAGTTGCTGTTCCCATAAGAAAACTTTACCAGTAAATTTATATTAAT
>Ga0115851_100142_pt2 | contig 21613 bp, 19 predicted proteins | sample InSIn2gowninarea_FD_83865 | JGI IMG/M metagenome (GOLD analysis project Ga0115851, IMG submission 83865)
GAGATTATCAATGTGCAGCGTTCTCCTCTAATCAAGACAGGTCTGGGGTATAATGGAGAAGCATCTCAAGCATCCACCTCAAAAAGTTATCTTGATGCAGCAAGGTGGAATGAGCAAAAGCTCAATGGAGATCACCAGGTAAAATAGGGACGATTTACATCAAGAATAAACAAAGACTACCAGGTAAATCAGGGGCAATCCACCTTAAGGATGAACAAAAGCTACAACCAGCCACAGGGAAAATCTTCTCAATTTGCCTCAAGAATGGATGACAATAGAAACAACAATCATTTGACTGGTAAAGTTGATAATCGCAGGAGTTTCTTCAATGGCCAATGTTTCTCTTGCCATAAATTTGGCCACAAAGTAGCCCAATGTGTTTCCTATAAGACAATCATGGCTAGAGAAGCTCAAAAACAAAGAAGTATGACTGGGATCACGAAAATGACCTATAACAACTTTTCTGCCCTTGAAAATGAAATTGAATGTTCTATTTGTAATAACTTCGGTCATGAAGATTCTGAATGCAGGAGAAGGTTTCGGCAGACAACTCATAAGGAACAAGCCCTAAGTGCCAGAACATGGAGAATGAAGGAACCACAACCAGAAAGATGTGGGATAGATTTTTATGCAGAAGGATAGGAAAATCAATGGTACATCGACAGTGGATATTCAAAGCATATGACAGGTGATAAAGAAAAACTTCAATCATATAGTGCTTTAGAAAAAGGAAAGAAAGTTTCTTTTGGAAATGATACCCCTGCAATCATAAAAGGAAAAGGCACTGTTCAGTTGAAAGAAAAAGTCAAATATGGAAATGTTTTGTATGTTGATGGCTTGAAGCATAATCTATTGAGTGTCAGTCAGATGTGCGATCAAGGAATTGAGGTAATATTTCGATCAAATGGATGTAGTGTTCATGATCTTGATACAGGAAAAACAGTGATCAAAGGCATAAGAACTCCAAATAACTTATACATATTTGAAGAAGGACAACAATAATGCTATTTAAGCAAGAATGATGAACACTGGTTATGGCACCAGAGGTTGGGGCATCTAAGCTTTTCACAAATAAGGAAAGCATGCAAATACCAGGTAGTTTGTGGTCTTCCAGACATCAGAATTCCAGACAATAAAATATGCAAATCATGTTAGTTTGGTAAGCAAACCAGAACTAACTTCCCTGAGAAGGAAGGATCAGCGAGCATGCCTCTTGAACTAGTCCATACAGATATATGTGGTCCATCTAGGATAAAGTCACCTCGAGGAGAAGAATACTTTATATTATTCATTGACGACTTCTCTAGGATAGTTTGGATAGGACTTTTGAAGCACAAAGACGAAGCATTCGAAAAATTAAATTTTTTCAAAGCCTTGGCAGAAAACGAATCAGATCACAAAATTAAGTGCCTCAGGTCTGATAGAGGTGGGGAGTTTACCTCAAATGATTTTTTCGATTTCTGTGAAGAACATGGAATAAGAAGGGAATTCTCTACAGCTAGGACTCCTCAGCAAAATGGAGTGGTGGATAGGATGAACAGAATGGTTCAACAAATGGCTCGTGCTATGCTTGATGAGTCTGGAACACCCGCAACCTTCTGGGGTGAAGCTGCATTTGCTGCGGTTGTTATTCTCAACAAAAAAAATGTCCGAGTAAACAACACTCAAACTCCTCATGAACTCTGGTATGGTGAGACTCCTTCGGTAAAACATTTCAAAATTTTTGGAAGAAAATGCTATATTAAGAATAATGATGAGCATCTTGGCAAGTTTGAACCTAGAGCAGATGAAGGCATTCTCCTTGATTATTCTCCCCACAACAAAGCATATAAGTGTTACAATAAAAGACTTGGAAGAATTGTTGACAGCATTGATGAAGAAGGAAACATTCCTAGGCAAGTAAATTATGAAAATATCGAAGAGGATGAAGACTACCCTTCAAGTCAGACTAATGATGAAGAAGAACCTCAAGAGGCACCAGAGGAACATATAAGGATAGAAGAGAAGACATCATCTAGGTACGTTCAGAAGAATCATCCAGAATCTCAGATTTTGGGGTAGAAAGAGGCAGGTGTACAAACAAGAAGAACAATTGCAGAAGCCTCAAGCTATTTGGCATTTCTCTCCTCCACTAAACCACAAAATGTAAAAGAGTCATGCAAAGATGAATGTTGGGTCAAGGCAATGGATGAAGAACTTGAGCAGATCGAAAAGAATAACACTTGGGAGTTGGTTCCTAGACAAAAATATAAGAATGTCATAGGGACAAAATGGATCTTTAAAAACAAGTTGAATGAAAATGGGGAAGTGATTAGAAACAAGGCCAGACTTGTTTGTAAAGGGTATGCTCAACAAGAAGGTATAGACTTTGAAGAAACTTTTTCTCCCGTTGCTAGACTTGAGGCCATCCGAATGTTCCTTGCTCTCTCAAGCTTTCAGAGGTTCAAAGTATTTCAAATGGACGTGAAGTCAACCTTTTTGAATGGAGACTTAGAAGAAGAAGTGTACATTGAGAAACCAGATGGTTTCATTCTTGGGAATGATCCAAATCTTGTATGCAGACTGAAAAAGGCTCTCTATGGTCTTAAATAGGCTCCAAGGGCTTGGTACTACTGTTTGGACAAATATCTTCATCAACACGGTTTTTCAAAAGGATCAGCATATAGCAATATTTATATAAAAATTGAAAATGACAAATTGCTAATACTTGTTGTGTATGTAGATGATATTATCTTTGGCAGCAATGAAGAAGCTATGCATTAAAGCTTTGCCTTGGTGATGTAGAAAGAATTCGAAATGTCCTTGCTTGGAGAACTAACATATTTTCTTGGATTGCAAATCCAACAAAATGAAGGCGATATCTTTTTGTCTCAAACCAAGTATCTCAAGCAGATCTTGAAGAAATATGGCATGGAAGATGCAAAACCAGTATGTACCCCTATGGTTACAAGATGCAGCCTCAGAGCAAATGATGAATCAGCAGCAATGCATCAACCAACCTACAGATCCATGATTGGAAGTCTTGTTTATTTGACAGGTACTCGACTAGACATCATGCATGTGGTAGGAATAGTTGGAAGATTTCAGGCAAATCCTAAGGAAACCCATATTTAGGCAGTAAAGAGAATTTTCAAGTATCTTCAAGGAACTCAAAACTATGGCTTATGGTATCCTAGAGATATAGATCTCACTCTACGTGCTTATACAGATGCAGATTGGGCTAGAAGCGTGGATGAAAGAAAGAGCACAAGTGGTGGAGCATTCTTTATGGGTTCCATATTAGTATCTTGGTTCAGCAAGAAACAAAGTTTGATTGCTGCATCTTGTATGTGGTTGCTGCATCTTGTTGCACTCAACTCCTTTGGATGATGCAAACCTTGCAAGACTTTCAAATCACTTGTACACCACCTATCTCCATCTTATGTGATAATACAAGTGCAATCAGCATTTCAAAGAACCCAATCATGCATTCAAAAACCAAGCACATACCAATCAAGTATCACTTTCTCTGGGAACAAGTGTCGGAACAAAAGGTCAAATTGGAGTATGTTCCTTCTAAGGAAAAAGTTGCTAATATTCTCACCAAACCACTACCTAGGGAGACATTTGAATACCTCAGACAGAAGCTGGGGGTAGTTGATGCATCATCTTGCTGTTAAAACTTGTCTATGTCAGAGAAAAATGGGTGTACGCGAGTTGCCTGAGGAGGATCCGCGTACATACGCCGGTTTGTGCAGAGACAGTCGTGTATATGAAGGCTTGATGGATATCAGTAGGGATAGGCTCTGGTTGAAGATAGTCTGATTTGGGTCTGACAGAGACCATCTGGCACAGGTTCAGGGGGAGCAGATAAACTTCTAATGATGCATTGTTGGCATTATCTTAGAAGCTTTTGGTTCTAGTTCACAGCGGTTGTTGGTTTCAAGTAAAACAAATGCAGAGGAAGAATAGAAGGAAATCATGGTTGCTGATATGAATGGTGATTGACAGATGCTGCTACTATCAGTTATTGGTGACTTTCATAAGTATTGCTCTAGATATTTCGTCTCTATGTCATGTACCTCTTTTATGGTATCAAAGGTCATGTAACGACCTATCTTGGTTTCCCCACTTTGCCTGGGATGAAGATGTAATGTATCTAGTTGTCATATGTAAATTTCTGATGTATCCCCACTTGGTTGGGTGGATGATCCCCACTTGGTTGAATGATGGATGTATGTATTGAGTCTTTTGGTGATAGGAAGGTATTTTATGATGTATAAGTCATCGTTCTTCTTGAAGAACATCTTTTTTTGCAGATCCTGCCTACAGTCAGGGGGAGCATGGTCAGCACAACAGGGTAGAGATTTCAACATGTACTCAGGGGGAGCACAACCCTTTGCCATTGATGACAAAGGGGGAGAATGACTTTGAAGATCTTGGATTGCCATCAAGTCCAAAGGGGGAGATTGTTGGCATTATGGCACAGGTTTGGAGCTATGGCACAAGCGTTGTCCTTGATGGCAACTCTATCTGGTGACAGATCTTAGTTCAGGCCTTCAGAATGAAGGAAAAGTCATATACGCAGGTTCATCTAGACTAAGGCGCGTATACACGCAGGTTTGACGTTACAAAGGTGCGTATGCGTATACACGCACTTTCACGCAAGGAAAAGCGCGTATATATTGGAAAACTTACTTTTGGTCCGGGGTAGTTAGTCCTTGGTATTTGAACATATGGTTTTGGACCATGGTATCTCATCAGAAGTGTTGACCCTGTTAGCGCTTGGAATTCACCTAGGCTGAGATAGACAAACTCTCAAGGCTACATCAAACCATTTCACCTCGTAGCTAGCCCTACGAGGTATGAGAAGGCTCTCTCTGGTCAAACTCGGTAGATCTTTCAGTAGGATGAGCTGACCTAATTAGGAACAAAGATATTAGGCTAGTAAAATGATAAGGAGGGTTGATTTAAAGATTTTGGGGTTTTTGGTGGCAATTGGAGGGAGTGAAATTCAGGGTGCGGGGATTGAGCTCAGTTTTTGCAGGTGAATCTTTGGGGCAAGGTAGGAGTTTGTGCTGATGCCTTTAGCTGAAGTGGATGGCTAGGAATGAAAGAGGAGGAGCCAAAGAGGGCAAACAATGACTTTGAATCCTCTTTAGACAATGGAAAACATAGATATTAAACAAAATTGAAAGCTGAGCATGGCATGCATGAATTCAAACTTTATCACTTCTTTTGTTCAATTAGCAGCAATAGAAAGAGATGAAACACATAAACACACTTACAATAACATGTAGGAAACACACCATCAACACAATAATCCACAAGAATCCACAATGATGTCTGCAAAACCCTGGCCTTCCTTTTCCTCAAATTGCAGAGATACAAGTACAATAAACAATAGAGCTTCTCCCACAAGAGTCCAACCATGAAAATGAGCAAGAGAAGGCATAATATAGACCATCTAACTCCTTTCCCCACCTCTAGGGGTCGAACTCAGCTTCCTAGGAGCAGTTTGAACTAATTCTAAACTAAGCACTAGATAATAGGCAGTCAAAACAACTTGCCTCTAAAACTTAGGTAACTCATCCATGCATTAAATATTCACTATTTACATCAAGGAAACTTCTAGAAGGGTTAAGAGAGAGTAAATCTATCCATGTGCCATGAAAATTATCCATAAATCCATCATTTACAAGTACAAAGAGTCAACCAAGGTGAAAACAGAGTTTTGCAGGCCGAAAAGTCAAATCTGGCAATTTTTGCTCGAGTGGTCGCGCCCCCTGCTCGAGTGGTCGCGCCCCTTTGCAGCTGTTTTTTAGGGTCTTCCTGTTGTCTAAATCAGGTGCAAGATAGCTCATTGGAAAGGTCTGTGAGTCTACTTTCCAACTCAAGTGGAATTTCTGAATTTGGAGTTGATTTGACCCCTCAAAAGTCAATTCTCCCAAGACAGCTTTCTGCAACTCAAAAAGTGGGCAGAAAGTCAAAATTTTGATGTATTTTGAGCTTTTGGAGGCCCTAATCTCCAAAAAAATTCGACCCCATGTATAGGCAAGTGTAGTTTTTGCATGACATTTCCAAAAATGCAAAATTTTTGTCATTCTGAGTTGTCCTCCCGAGTGGTCGCGCGGGGGGTGAGACCACTCCACAGGCCAAAACCTGTAAATTTCCCAAAAATGTCCAAAATGCTCCAAAACTCTCAAAATTTTTTGATTTTGCTGCTGGAAGAAGGCTAATGAGTACCATGGTGAGTAAGGGATGCCTCAGCCAAGATACGGAGTGGGTTGGTCCTCTTCTTCCTCTTCCGGGCCTCAGACAGTTTCCTTTGGAGAATTTTCATTTTGGCCTTGCAAACGTGCAACCTTTCCCAATAATGAGTTTTCATGTTGCGTAGCAGCTCTTTATCTTGGTTGGCCTTCTCCAACAATCTCTCCAAGCGAGCATTTGCCTGGATGAGCAATGTCTCCCTGTCAGCAGGCAATGGGTCCCCGGGCCTCCTACGGTTCAAGCCTCTATTACCGCGGATCCTCCACAGTTCATCAAGCTCTTTCTCCGTCTCTAGCTGTCTGTTCCGCTGCTCCAAATAAGTGATGGTCCACTGAGCCATCTCGAGCTTCCGCTGCAACACTAGATTCTCCTCCTCTCTCTGTCTAATGAGCTCATAAAAATCTGAAGAAGAAGGAGAATGAGCATCAAGATCAATAAAATCATGATGTGCCTCGCCAATTGTCTTGTCCTCAACCATGGGCTGCTTGCCCTCTCGTACTGCCTCTGCTGATGAAGGATGCGAGGCCCCTTCCACCTGGTGTGGAGATAACACTCGCTGATCTGAAGAAGATGACGAGACCCCTTCCACCTGCTGTGGAGAAAGTACTCGTCGAGCTGCTGCAAATAAGGTCCTATGACCTCTCTGATAAGTGACCCGAGGAGAAGAAGCCATATGTCTTGGAATAATAATCTCGGGCTGATGTGATGGCCCTCCCTCCTCATGAATAGCCTCTGGCTGTGGCTGTGGCTGTGGCTGTGTAAAGAACTCACGGGAAATAAAATCTGCCCAAGGAATGCCCTGCTGACTCAGCTGATGGAAAACAACCAGCTGGATGAGACCATGATGACACAAACTCCTGAGCTGCTGAGCTGGGGTCTGCTTCTGAAATATAAACACCATCCTCTGAATGTCCTGGAAAAAGTAAACCGGGATGTTCATCATCCTCACCCTGGTAAAGTGCATCAGCAGGCAAATGTGGCAAGCAAAGACTTGTGAAAACCTTCCCTCGCATGTGAAATAGTGCATGATAAGCCGCATGATAGGTGCATATTCCCCTCGGAGGAATCTGAAAGGAAAGTTCCCTGACAAGTTATGTATGTATGCTGGCCTGACATATGGCTCAAAATAGACAAAATCCAGCCATTTGCGCTTTGGCCACACCTCACCCACATTGGGTATCCCGGGAGCCTGTGAGATTGCCTCTGGAGAAAACACAAAATTCACCCCTGCAAGAGTGACCTGCCCATCATGAAGGTGCAAAACAAATAGCCGGGCCAACTCCCTATGATGCTGAATCTGGGCAAGCCTCTCACAAAACTGATAACATGACATATACTGGAAGCAAGTCACTGCCAATGGGAAAGCCTGCAATTCTGCTAAAGATGTGGGTTCTTCTCTCTTGTGATGACCACCTTTGCCACCCTTACGAGGCCTCTGCTGTGTCTCAACCTCCGTAGAAGAAGACCGGTCATCACCTTGCTCATTAGTTTCAGTGGTTGACATGATGTTATTGAGCAAGGTGGAACAAATAGGCAAAGATGACTGCTGCCCTGCCTGCAAAATGCTGAGAAGTATGCTGTTTTCAAGGGGAAAAATCATGAGGGAAATGTTAGGGGAGGGAGTTTACATAAGGAAAGGGAAAATATATACAAAAAACAGGGAACTTTGAAGGAAATAATCACACAATGTCAACATGTTATCTCATCTCTCATCATTGGGAAATCATTTGCAAAGAAACATCTTTATTAGGGAAAACATGTAATAGGGTCACCAAGGGAAAGGACAATATAATTTTCAACAGGGGGTAAGGGATAGCATGATTATAGGGGTATAGGGCAACCATAATTACTAGCATCAAGAGCTTGCTTTCAGATTTTGTCCTTTGACTGTGCATTGTTAGACATACTCCGTTTTTCCAAGGAATTGAAATGCTTTTGATGCTAAGGGGAGATAAGGGATTTTATTTGCATTTATCATAAGGGAGAGGAAGGGCTTTATATGACAAATTCAAAAAAGAAAGGAGATGCATTGCATCAAGGGTATTAGGGGGATAGAAGGGAGAATGATACATAGGGTTTGGTTTTGTAAACACAGCAACACTCTTTTGTAAACCATATTTCAGAGCAGCATGTCCTTTAACAAGTATGTACAGCTGTATTTGCTTTGTTTTTGTTATGAATAACAGCCTTCTTTTCACTGTTTTTATGAGGATTATACACAGCAATAGGTCTTTTTGCTCTTGCAATGGCATAGTAATCTTTTCCTCTGTTTTGTCTCTTATTTGTTTTACCATTATAACTGCTCTTTTCTTCTTTTCTTTCTTCACATCACTATTTGATTTTGGCTGTGATTTTTCATATTTTAAATAATGATATTGCTGTGGGGAATGAATTAGGGTTTAGGGACAGATTTGCATAGAGGGATTTAGGGTTTTTAAGGTATGCATATGGAAAGGGGTTAGGGTTTCAGGTATAGGGAATGAGGAATTGATATTCATTGCAAATGTGATGAGATATAGATACATTTTGACAAGTGCAATTTAATAGGAGTAAAGGAGGGAATGTAGAGGAATATAAAACCTTGAATTCAAACAAAACCCTAGCAAATTGCCTACAAGAGCAAACAATCACTTAACCTATTTGTCTTCATAATTTTAATAGTAAAAATGAACAAACACAAGCTATTCATCCATGTCTTCATCATTCAAAACATTTGGGAGGCCTACCTCAATCAAGTCACGAGCCACAATGCAAATTTGAAAGCGTTTGGAAGGTTTCTGTAGGTGACTGCTCGAGTGGTCGCGCGCAGAGCTGGAGTGGTCGCGCCCCGCTCGAGTGGTCGCGCCTATGTAAAAACTACACTGCGGGAGAGGGCTGGAGTGGTCGCGCCCCGCCCAGGTGGTCGCGCACCCTGCCCGAGTGGTCGCGCACCCTAAACTTGCTCCAAATTTGCTGCAATTCGACCTCTTCACAAATTTCGCCCTCTTGCTCCTCTTTTGCTAGCTCATAGAGGCACAATGAAATGTTTAGAGAGAAATTAAGCTCTTGTAGGTGAATTTGAAAAAATTAAAAACACAAAACCCATTTTCTAATGTTCTTTTTGACATTTCACTTTAACACTGTTTCTTGAGTTGCTTTGTCCTGAATTTAGCTTTTGAAGCGCTTTAACTCCATTCTTTTTGCAGGTTGACCATCTGATGGACTCTGGCGAGGAGACCAGGGTTATTGCTGGCATTTTGAAAACTTTTGAAATTTTCCTTATTTTTTGCAAATATTACATGACCTTGGGTTTAAAAACAGGGTTTTTAAATCCAAGGTATAAATGATCTGTAGCTGATGAAAAATGTCAATGAAACATATGTACATACCTCCTTCTGGCTTGCTGGGCACTCATTGACCTTTGACTCATGACCTTGCAGTGATTTTTGACCAAAACCCTAGACCTAAGACTTGGGATTTCAAGACAAAAATAAAACAAGTGTAACACAAGCTCATTAACTGACATGACCTGATCCAGCAAAGCCAAGAAGGGAACAAGGACCAGCTCCTCCATCAGTTTTATGGCATGCCTAACATGATGCAAAACTAACACTGATGAGACACCTACCTATGCACATGCAAAGAGCTTTTGATCACCGATGGAGGGCTCAAGACCGACACTAACATTGGCTCCAATGGGGATGGTAGCTCCAGCTTTCTGGAGGTGCCAAGAACCTTAGACCTCTGGGAGAGCAGACCAGTGCCTTATTCATTGGGCAATGGAGTCATTATTTCGGCAAATGACACAAGACTTTGACTCATTTATTGAATGAAAACTTGACTGAAAACTGACTGAAACTTAACTGAAGCTTGACTCAAACCGACTCGATGGCAAACTGAAATAACTTGACAAAACTCACTCAACAGACCAAACACAAATGACTCATGACTGACTTAAAACAAGACTTTACAAAGCTTTTTGGAGGGCAGCAGTCCATCAAGATTTGGAATCATGATGACAACCACCTGCATACTAATGGAATATGTACAATCATGTATAATGAGCTTTCCAATGTAACCAATCCAACAGATGGCTACATACCAAATTTCTGCTCTCACTTTTCTCGAGCAGGCGAAACGATGAACCTGTAGGCAACTCAAAATAACCACTGAAACCAAAATTTATGATCATGAACCAGGCAAGATTTATCTTTTCTAATGCTTGCAGAAGAATGCCAAAGGGATCTTGATAATCCTGAAACACTATTTTGCCTTGAGATCCAACATTAAAAATATAAGTACTTGCTTCATTCTGATCTGAAAGAACAATGGATTGCTGATTGATAGAAAGGCACAGAGAGGTATAAGCTTCTGCCATATGAGTGTTAGCTGTAGGTTCCTTGACCATGAAAAATTCTGGCATATTGTCTCTCTCAACTTCATGATCTAGGTCATTCTTAAACAAAAAACAATCTTCAAGATTATCAAACATGACAGCCTTATCTGTTTGTTGATCTACAAAACTGATTACAAGATAGTCATCTTTTTCAAAAGAGGAAGAAGTTTCACCAACACTTTCTTGACTATGTGTGCACTGCAAATCTGTTGTAGCTTGGGCTATAACAAGACCTTTCAAGAGCTGATCTATCTCCTCCTCAGACAAAGGAGACAATGGCTTTTGTTTTCTTCTGCTTAAGGAACTCAAACTATCGTTTATTACTGAGTTATTGAAAGGAGATTCATTACTTACTTGCACAAAAATCTCACCTTGCTGCTCATGAACTGACTGAATTACCTCCTCATGCAGGCTCTGTTCTGATGTCATGAGAACATTTGAATCCATACCGCTGTCTATGATCTCAACAACAAAACTCTCCTTTTCAGGATTCAGCACAAGGTATGCTTGGTCATCACAATCTGAATGTTGATCTGAAATAGGTGAGTGGTCATTATCAGAATCTGCAACCTGCATGCTGTCTTCTTCTGTGGGCAAACATGAAACAAGCTCTTCTCTTTCATCAGTTCCCATTGCGCTAAGATCTTGATCCGGTTGCAAAATTTCCTGAGCATCTTGATGGGAATCCTCTAGGTTTTCTTCATGTTGCTGAAATGGATTCTCGTATAGAGCTTCCATGATCTCTTGATCCATGAAATTATCATCTTCATAAAACTTCTCAAGGCTTTCAATAAAACTATAAGCATTCTTGCAACAGTCTTGGACTAAATTTAATGATGGATAAGAGTCCTTATATCGTTCAATGAACATAGCATGAAAGTCCTTTAAACAGTAAATACAAGCAGGCGGCGAACTTTCATACCATGATTGGGCTTCATCTTCCAGAGTGGCCAAGAATATCTTCATCAAGCAATCTTCAGGAAAATCGACCTTCAACTTGCGAATATGCATGTGAAATCTAACCAGATGTAGAGCAGCGTCCTTCCTACCATCATCTTTAAATGTAGGCAAATTCCTTGACCAATCTACCTTCGGAATTTTATTTGGAAAACCAGGGATGTGATCTCGGCTCATGGGAGCATATCTTCTTGCAATCTGATCCATCTTTAAAATCGCAAAGCTACTGATCTCTCTGCAGTGGAGTAGCCATGAAGCACAGGTTGCTGGATCCTTCAGTGAATGGAGTCGCCGGGTGAATGATTTCAGCCTGTGAAAACTCTCAACCTATCATCAACGGCTCAGAGTTTACAATTGTACTGGGATAAAGTGTCAATGAAGCGCTATGTTCACAAACTCACGGAGATTGACTGAAGCAGTGTTTATCTACTAACGCTGATGTAAAACAAGAGCGTTTTCGAAGGCTACCTAGCGTATCTTCAGACTCCGTCTAAAACTTATGAGATAACACGTCAATGAGCAAACGATTAGTTTGTTCTCCCTAGTATGGTCGCCAGTATGTTAGCGCTTGAAATTTCACCTCAGGCTGAGAAAGGTAAACCTCAAGGCAACATCAAACCACTTAGCCTCGTAGCTATCCCTACAGGGCAGGAGAGGGCTCTCTCCGGTCTATCTCAGTGAAGATCTTCGAATGGCTGAGATGACCAATAAGGAACACTGAATTTAGGCTAGTAAACTGATCAAGAGGTTTGATTTGGGATGTTTTGGGTTTTGGTGGAAAATTGGGGAATGGCAATTTCGGGTGCGGGGATTGGACACAGTTTTCGCAGGGGGTTCTTTGGGGTGAGGTAGGAGACAGTATTGATGCCTTTGATAGAGGTGGATGGATAAGAATGACTGGTGAGGAGCTAAGGAGAGCAATCAATAACCTTGAATTCCCCTTAAATAGTAGAAAACATTGATATTAAGCAAACTTAAAAGCAGAGCATGACAGTCATGAGTTCTACTTTAACACTTCATTTGCCTAATTTACAGAAGGAAAAGTAAGGAAATGATTCACATAACACACTTACAAGTACAAAGAGAAACACACCATCAATACATGTGACCACAAGAATCCCAAAAAGGACTGCAAAACCCTGGTCTTCCTTTGCCAAAAATTGCAGAGATACAGTGAATAATACAATAAGAGCTTCTCCCTCAAGAGTCCAACCATGAAAATGAGCAAGAGAGTAAATAATATAGATCATCTAACATCTTTTCTTGCCTCTAGAGTTCGAGCTCACTATCCTAGGAGTTGTTTCAACCAATTCTAAACTAAGCCCTGAAAACTAGGCAGTCAAAACAACTTGCCTCTATAAGCTAGGAAACCAATTCATTCATTTAATTTTCACCTATCTCATGAATGAATCTTCTAGAAGAGATACATAAGTGTAAAAGTTTCATAAAATTACATCATTTACAATAAGGAGGATAAAAATCAACTCCAAAAAGTCAAACATAGTCAAAACTGCGTTTTGCTGAGCTGTAGGCTGAAATCCTGAGCAATTTGCCTGATGGGTCGTGCGCCATTCCTGAACGGGTCGCACGCCTTTGGGAGCACTTTTCGGGCACTTCCGGGTGTCCAAATGGGGCAAGAGTAGGCTTGTTGGAAAGGTCTGGATGTCTACTTTCCAACCCAAGTGGAATTTCTAAATTTGGTGGTCATTTTCCCCTCCAAAATTGCAATCTTCCAAGACTGCTTTCTGTGTGTCAAAAATGTGGCAGAAAGTCATTTTTTGCTTGTTTTTTGACTTTCTGGAGGCCCAAAACTTCATAAAATCTCTTGGAAATGGGTGAGCATGTGTAACTTTTCATGAAAAATCCAGAAATGCTGAGATTTCCCGGAACGGAGTTGCCAAATGAAAGGGTAGCGCGGGGGGTGAGACCCATTGAGGGGACAAAACCTGTTTTTTGCCTGAAAAAACCAAAAATGACCCAAAATGCTCAAAATTTCTTGGAATTTGTGCTGGGGCTGAGCTATTTAGTGCCATGCTCCTTCAAGGAAGCATTGGCCAAGATGTGGAGGGGGTCGGGCCTTTTTCTCCGTTTTTGTGCTTTGGCCAACCGTCTTTGGAGCACTTTCATCCTTGCCTTGCACACGTGCATCCGCGCCCAATAATAATTTTTCATGTTCCTGAGCAAGTCCTTATCTTGGTTGGCCTTGGCCAGCAACCTCTCCAAATGATCATTGACCCGGAGAAGCATAGCCTCTCGCGCAACGGGTACCAAATCGTCGGGTCTCTTTCGAGCCAAGTTGCGGTCACTACGAATCCTCCGCAACTCATCGAGAGCTTGCTCATCCTCCAACTGCTTGTTGTGCTACTCTAAATAAGTGATCATCCTCTGTGCCATCTCTAACTTCTACTGCAACAAGTGGTTCTCAGCCTCCTTTTGCTAAATGACCTCATGAAGTTCCATGGTAGGAGAGCGGGTGTCAAGATCAATGATATCAATGTCGGGATCACCTGACATTCCCTCCTCGATCATGGGCTGCTTGCCCCTCTATGCTGCCTGTGCTGCTGAAGAAGGCGAGGCCCCTTCCACCTGATGTGGAGATAGCACTCGCTGAGCTGATGAAGAAGGCGAGACCCCTTCCACCTGATGTGGAGAAAATACTCGCCGTGCTGCTGCAAATAAGGCCCTGTGTCCTCTCTGATAAGTGACCAATGGAGAAGAGCTGACATGTCTAGTCACGGGGATGTCATGCTACTGTGATGGTCCTCCCTCCTCGTGAACAACCTCAGGATGTGGTGGTGGTGGTGCTGTGAAAATATCACGAGAGATAAACTCCTCCCGTGAGATGCCCTGCTGAGCCAACTGATGTATGACCACAAGCTGAATCAAACCATAATGATAGAGGCTCCTATACTGCTGTGCTGGGCTCTTCCTCTGCATCAAGGGCACCATCCTCTCAATGTTCCGGCACAAGAAAACAGGGATGTTCATCATCCGTACCCATGTGAAATGCATCAACAGGCGAATGTGGTACGAATATACCTGTGAAAATCTGCCCTCACAGGTGAAATAGAGCATGATAAGCCTCATCATGGGAGCATACTCGCTCCTCAGAAATCTGAAGGGAAATACACCCGTCAAGTGTCTCATGAATGCAGGTCTAATGAAAGGCTCATACTGAATACTGTCCAACATCTTGCGCTTATTCCACACCTCTCCGACATTAGGTATCGCTGTGGCTTGAGCAATCATCTCGGGTGTCAATGTAAAATCCACCCCGGCAAGGTTCACATGTCCATCATGCAAGTGCAAAACAAATAAGCGAGCCAACTCCCTGTGATGCTGAATCCGAGAGATCCTCTCACAAAACTCATAACAAGACATATAACGAAAGCATGATACTGCCATTGGACAAGCTTGCAAATCGGTCAAAGAGGTGGGCTCCTCTCTCCTATGATGACCGCCCTTTCCACCCTTGTGAGGCCTCCTCTGTACCTCAAACTCTGAAGCTGACGCATGGTCATCACTTTGCTCATAATTGGTTTCGGTTTCTGACATTGTTTTAGGAGCAAAGTGGTTGAAATGTACTGCTGTTTCTGCTTTGTAAACTGCTGATTAAAATGTTGTTTCAAGGGGACAAGGAGCACGAGGGAAATGTTAGGGGAGAGATACTTTTAGAGGGAAAACGGGAATAATAATAAAACAGGGAGTTTAGGGGAAGAATTATTGCACATACATCATTATACAATTTGATTTACAAGGATATTATGAGAGGTAGGGTTAGGGTGTAATTTTTTTATTTCTTGGGAAGAGGGGTAGGGTTTAGGGCTCTTTACAAATTTGGAAGGGAAATTTACATAGAATGACAAGGAATATGAAATGGGAGGTGGAAAAAATGAGAACAATGGGATACCTCGAAACAGCATCATAAACCCTAGCAATTTTTACAACTTCAAACCAAAAGCACGATGGAGTCTTTTACTTGCAAATGGAGACCTTTGAAAATACAATCATGATTTCCTTGAACTGTAGCAAGCAAGAATTTTTAAGATTGAGGGCCTACCTTGCAAAATTTGGCAATTTGTGGTTCCTTGGCAAGCTTGCTGGCGGTTTTGGCAGAGAGAGCGATGATGGGTTGCGCACCTCACCCAACGGGTCGCGCACCTCTGACGGGTCGCGCGCGTTGTAAGTTAACACTGGCGGAGGGCGCCTGACGGGTCGCGCACCTCCAACGGGTCGCGCGCCTGGTTCAACGGGTCGCGCGCCTTCCCAACTCACGCAATTCGCTCAAACTCTCTTGGAAACAATTGCTCTATCACTTGAATGCACAATGAGGCTTGATGGAGGGAGATTTGGGCTTTTATAGCCTTGTTTGAATTAATTTCATTTCACAACCCACTTTCTAATGTTTTTCCATGAAACTTTATAAACTTTGAATGCTGTTTGTCTTTTTGGTCTCCTTTTGTCCTGAAATTGATTGATTTGATGCCTTTCTTTGATAATTTTTTGCAGGGATAGCTTCTAAGGGATCTTGGCAAGGGAGCCAGGGTTACATGCTGTCCTTTGAATCATTTTGAATTTTGACCATTTTTACAAGATTTTGAGAAATGACATTGGCTTTAAAAACAGAGTTTTTAAATCCAAGGTGAAAGTTAACTGTACAAGATAGAATCTTTCGAAGAAACACTTTGAAAATCATCCCTCTGGCTTGCTGGGCACTTATTGACCTTCAGAGACATGAGCTTGAAGACAAATTTGACCAAAAACCCTAGACCTAGAAATTTGACCTCAAAACAAAGACAAGTAACCTAGAAAAAGTTTAATGACTGAAACAACTTGATCCAGCAGTGCCAAGAGGGGAACAAAGACACCATATCCTCCATCAGGGTTATGGCATGCCTAACAGAATGCAAAAAATGACACTGATGAGACACCTACCTATGCAAAATGCAAAGAGCTTTGATCGCTGATGGAGGGCTACTAGACCGACTCTAACACTGGGTATGCTTCACCTAACCTGAATCAGCAGTTACCCTTTGTGGCAACCTTGGAGTTACCTGATTTGAACTGGTTAACCAACGATCCAATTGCTTACGCCCCTTGGTGGCCAGCGATTCCGCATAAACTTCCATCAGATATTCCTAAATTTAATGGAAATCCGGGTGAAGATCCATCGAATCACGTGATGACCTTTCATCTATGGTGTTCATCAAACACCCTAAATGATGATTCGATAAGATTTCGCCTCTTTCAGAGGACGTTAACGGGTCCGGCGGCAAAATGGTACATCGAATTGCCTAGAGCTTCATTCGCCAACTTCAGTACCTTAGCCACAACCTTTTTAACCCATTTTCAGTTACCAATAAGGTACGAAACGGGAACATAACTTCTTACCAATTTCAAACAGACGATGGCCACTCACATATCTGATCATATACATGAATGGCGACGTCGTCGTAGAATGGTAAAAACGTATGTCCCCGATAAGCTCTTAGCTGAATGGTTTATCAAGTCATTACTACCTTCCATCACGGAAGATGTGGCAAAGGGGGGAGTCGTAACAGAAGAGCAAGTTATCGCTCGTGCGCAATATCTGGATTTGATTTACACTCAGTCCGGCACGCTTTATGATAAAATACCTGACGCCCCTAGACCGGAATTCTCAATTCCTCCTCCTCCTAAATCGAACAATGACTCTCATGATGGCGATGGCGTGATTGGCACAACAGACACGAAATCGACAAAGGCCATATCCAAAAAGGCCCATAATATTTCAGGTCAAAATGCAAAAGATGAACTTCTTGCATCGGAAGTAAATGCCGTATCGACAGATAAAGGCAAAGAAACCAAACAACCAGGGAGCAAGAAAAAAGGCAAAGGGAAGAAGAAGAAACAAGAGGAATCATCACCTGAAAAATATTCTTCAAACCCTCTTGGAGATAGGAAACCAAAAAATCCATGCTTTATATGTGATGAGGATCATTGGACCGCAAATTGTCCACACAGGGCTGAGCTTAAGAAATTCTTCAAGAATTCGAAAACCTCCGCAGTGTTAACTGATCCGTTTCCAAATCCAGGAACAAATCTGGTTGAGAGTGGAAATGCTTCCCCGTCTCAAGTGCTAATGTTGTCGGTTTCAAAACAGCAAAATGATGCTTTGATATCGACAAGGAACAAAGATTATGGGAATCCGCAGCTGTCGAACAACAAGGATAAAGATCAACCTAGTAGTTCGACAACAACTTCGACAGAAGTTGCGCCACCCATCATCTCTGAGTTGACAATAAAACCGCCAAAGGGAGTAGTACACAAGTCGACGTTTAATCCCCGCGCTAGAGCGGCACAGCATTATAATATAGTGGAAGATCTGGCCCAATCGCCATCCGTTATGTCAACTCTTGAAGTACTACAGAATTGCCCATCCCAAAAGCAAGCTTTATTACCAGCCATTGGTGGGATAGACCCAAAGGATTCCAATCTTGTATCCTTTGATCATAAAGGATACGATCCTCAATTACCAGCTCAACTAGCTTTCCTTGTTCAAGTGAAAGCCCTCAACAAAACTGTTCATCGAACAATTATTGATGAGGGAGCATCTACATGTATTATGTCGATGAGTTGCTGGAAAACTTTAGGATCTCCAACCTTGTCGAGATCTTCGACGACATTAAAAGCATTCGACGGAAGGACATATACCCCATATGGTATCCTAAGTAACTTGAAAGTTGAACTAGGAGGGAAAACGGTAGAAATAGATGTTGAAGTCATCGATGGAAATCTTGATTACAACATCCTACTAGGAAGACCATGGATATATGCTATGGTGGCTGTTGTGTCGACCTATTTTAGGAAGATTGCATTTCCCTTTCAAGGAGGGATTACAATCATCGATCAACAAAACTTCCTCCCCAATGGTTCTCAAGTTATAGGAAGCATTCCCATCATCCATGGAAGCCCCCATTCGCTTCAGAATATCGGAGTAGGCCTACTAAAATATCCTATACTAATGGGAACTTTCACCCTTCCACCTCCAATCAATCTGGCGGAAGTAGCGTCAATAGGAACCTGCAACATGATATCTTCTAAAAAGATCTCAGAAAACGATATCGACATGGATCATGCAGTGGTTTTGCCCCCAAGCCCAATGGAAATATTGTAGCAATCAATGTTCCTAGCATGGGAGGCAAACCCAAATCAGCGCTCATCAAGCGTTTAGATAGATAGGTCTAGAGAATATGGTACCCCTTCAGATCCTTGGTCGTGAGTGCACGTCACCGACGAAGGAATTGTCCAATCAATGGTAATTGAAGGGGCACCATGGAATGATTCCCACCATCGTTCCCTTCTTCCGGATTGTGGAGAAGATAATCAAGATGACCTTTATCATCCTTCTTCTGAAGTTCCAGGGAGGATATCAATTGCGAGTTTGAGAGACGAGATTTCACACTGGATTGGTAAGACTGCTTCTAGGCCATATACCAGTTGGAAAGGTGTAAACCCGGTTGCATTCCTTACCGATGTTCGGTAAGCCCACAAAGCTGAGTACAGGATTAGGTGCCATTTTCTCTTGTGAACTCCAATCATCCTTTGCAGCATGCGTTTTAGGACCTTGTTGATTGCTTCAACTTGTCCGTTGGCTTGCGGATAATATGGAGTGGAGCTGTCGTGAGACAACCCTAGTTTGGCAGCTAATTCGACCATCATGTGATTGCGAAAATGCGATCCATGATCTGTGACTATAGCCTGTGGTATGCCGAATTTGGCAACTACATGATTGAAAAAGAAGAGGGCAGCTATTTCACCAGTATTATCTAATGTAGGCATCGCCTCGGCCCATTTGGTAAAATAGTCAACTGTGACTATGATATACCCATGCCCCCTGGTCGAGGTTGGGTTACATGTCATGAAATCGATGCCCCATTTGGCAAATGGCCCAACAACAACTATTGGTTGCAGAGGTGCGGGTGGTCTTCTGGTTTTGCTATCGAAAATTTAACAAGCATGGCAACTTCTGACTGCGGTTATGCAATCTTTGAACATTGTTGGCCAGAAGTATCCTGCTCGTAAGATTTTTTGCGCTGTAGCATATCCAGACTGATGCCCCCCACACGCGCCTGAATGACAATCATTCAGGACTTTTTCGTTCTCCTCATGGGTGAGGCACCTTCTCAGAACTGTATCGATACCACGACGGTAAAGCGTATCACCGACGATCATGTAGTCTTTTGCTTGGTATCGAATACGTTTTTGTTAGGAGTGTGAGGTGTTTGGCCTGTATTTTTGGGTTTGGAGATAAATTATTGTATCTCCATACCACTCATTGCTTGCAGATATCAGAAACAAATTTTCGTCCACAATTGTTTCTTCGGATGTTTCATTGTTGGACGACGATGGGAGATCGCATAATAATTCTGCGAATAATAGAGCTTTCTTCGACTTGGATTTTACAAATTCCAGATCAAACTCTTGTAGGATTGCTATCCATTTTGAATACTTGCCCCCCAGCAACTGTCGCGACAATATATAAGTCATGGGGTTGCAATCTGATAGAATGGTAGTTTTCTGAAAGAGGACATAGTGTCGAAATCTCTGTATCGCTTGAACAACCGCAAGTGCTAGCTTTTCAATGTAAGAATATTTTCTTTCTGTATCATTTAAGTTTTTACTTAAATAATATATAGGATGTTCAATTCCATCGACTTCTTGAACTAAAACCATTGCGATGGTTGTGTCCACTGCAACCAGATACAGGTTAAATTTTTTTTGATAATCAGGAGCGTACATTAATGATGCTTTCATTAGGGATTATTTTAAAGCATCAAAGGAAGCTTGTGCGACCTAATCCCAAACAAAGGGTACTTCCTTTTTCAAAAGACGTGTATAACCTTTAGCAAGTTCGGCGTAATTTGGAATGAACCTCCTCAGAAAGTTTGCTTTCCCTTGGAGTTTCTGAATCTGAAGCAAATTCGAAGGTGGAGGAAAATTTATGATTGCCTGGACCTTACATGGGTCGAGACGAATCTCGTCCTTCGAGACTACAAAGCCAAGTAAATGACCAGAACTGACGCAAAATACACATTTGTGTGGATTGAGTCGTATCTTGTAGTGTCGACAACGTTGAAATATCGCTCTTAAATTCTGCGGATGATCAGTCCGCTTTCGCGAATGAGCCGGAAGGTCATCGAGGTATGGTTGAACGATGTTCTTGACGTCATGGAAGGCATAATTCATTGCCCTCTGAAACATCGCCCGTGCATTCTTCAAACCAAAGGGTAATTTTCGATATGCGAATGTGCCCCACGGAAAAATAAATGCAGTCTTTGACTGGTCCTGTGGGCGGATATTTATTTGATTGTACCCGGAGAATCCATCCATGAATGAAAAGATTTCGTATCTGGCACATTCATCAATTATCTGGTCGATGAAGGGTGTAGGGTAGTTGTCTTTAGGACAAGCTTGATTTACATCCCTATAATCGACGTACACTCTAATTGTTCCTTGTTTTTTCATAACAGGGACAATATTCGATACCCAATCGGTTAGAGGAACCGGGTAGATGAAACCAGCATGGAGAAGTTTTTCAACTTCTACCTTAATGGCAGCGGCTTTCTTGGGGTCCACCTGCCTTAGCCATTGTCGTACTGGTTTGACATCTGGATACATCTTAATTTCGTGTTCAACGATAATCAAGTGATTGCCTGGAATTTCACTGTATGACCAAGCAAAGACATCTCTAAATTCGCGAAAAAGAGCGTTATATATTTCCAGTTCTGAAGGAGAACAACATTTGCCAACATAAATATTCTCTACAACATCTGTTTTGGTCGAGATATTTATGGCGATTGTTTCTTCAATGTTGGACAAGTTTCACTCGGAATCCACCGTGTTTACAGTATTTGATAGGAATTCAAAAACTGAAGGATGATAAAGGTCATCTTGATTATCTTCTCCACAATCCGGAAGAAGGGAACGATGGTGGGAATCATTCCATGGTGCCCCTTCAATTACCATTGATTGGACAATTCCTTCGTCGGT
>Ga0115851_100231_pt1 | contig 21609 bp, 17 predicted proteins | sample InSIn2gowninarea_FD_83865 | JGI IMG/M metagenome (GOLD analysis project Ga0115851, IMG submission 83865)
TGTTTCAAATGATAATTAAAATCATGAATCATTTTTTTAATATAAAAAATAGGACACCAATTTATTATAAGGATATTATCTTTTATAACAATAGATTTTTTATGATATTGATAGACCTCCACTTTTCATTAAGGGACATGTAGAATCTTAATGAAAAATATCATGATAGGAAGCAAATCAATATTAAATGTATGTAATGAGAATTTAAATATTAAGCATTAGGTATAACATGTAACACTATGCTTTGGAAAAGGTGAAAATTAAAGGCTTTGATAATATTACTTAGAAGGTACTTGGTATAATTACATTTTGAATTCTAGTAGGATCCAAGGGTGCAAACTTATGTTTTGATCCGATATAAAGTTTACTATACAATTTAATCTTAGTAATGTATTAGATATAGAATATGAAAGTTATATCCTATACTGGATATATTAGTATTTGAATTTCCCATATAAATTAAGGTGATCACAATCAACATTACAAAATTAAACAAGTGTGAAAAATTCCTCATAATTTTATTACTTAATGAGATACAATACACCGAGTCATTAAGGAATCAATAAAAGATAAAAATGTATAGTTTGACAATCCAAAAAAGAAAAAACCATGTCTCACTACTAAAGTAGTATTACTATTATAAGAATAATAAATATGATATCTTTTTCATAATTTTCTAAGTGAATCTAAATGAATGGGATAATTACTCATAGATCCAATATTCAAATGTATAACTAAATATAATCATGGTAAAACATCCATGCAACATGGCTTCCTAAAGATGAGAAGTGAAAACTTATAATATTGTTTAAACAACATGAACGAATCAACAAAGGCACTCTAAAAAAATGGGATAATTCTTCATAGATCCAATATTCAAACACATAGGTAAAAATAATCATGGTAAGACATCCATGTAACATGAATTCCTAAACATGAGAAGTGAAAAATTATAAGATAGTTATAAAAAATGAACAAATCAACACAATTTTATTTATTATCCACATCAACATTTTGATTATAAGTAATAGAGAACAAAAAACCATTTTTTATATTTGCATCCTTCTTATTTTTCTACTTGTTAAAATATATTAAATATTGAACACTTTTTTTTGCATACATAGTTCAAAATGTTACTTTTTCATCTATCACTTACAATCAATTACTCATCTCTTATATCTTATCATTTATTAGTACAATAATCATCTTATTACATTTATATATTATACTTATAATTTAAATGTTACTTTCCATTTATCATCATGATCATTTTATCATTATCATAATTTTGATATATCACATTTATCAATTTTTTTTTATCATTTTATTGATTTTATTATTTCATGATATACGTAAATTTATTATTCCATCATTTTCATATGATTAATTACCTTGCTTCATTATCTCTAACATTTTATAATGTATTGTTCATTTTCATTTTACTTATTATATTATGACATGCCTTTATCATAATTGTTAAATTATTATTTATCATATGAATAAGATGTAATATGCAACACTCATAACTCATAGCATATAAATAATTACATTTAAAATGTTATGCAAGGCTCAAGGTTGAGTTATAGTACACCTAAGGTTATATTTAACACTCTTATTGGAGAATAACTCTTACCTGTTCTCCTCCCTACACATGGGAAATATTGGGGTCATGTCATGGGACTTACCACCATGGCTCTTTCTTTGCAAGAAAATTCATAGAGTTTTTTTTTATTCGATTGGAGATATGGGGATGAGTCAAAAACTCCTTATCTTGAAGAGGTACCATACCTCCTTCACCTTTATTATCCACTTATTATTCCTTATACATTCATCTCTTTCATCTTGAGATACACATTTCCACATACTTTGTAATAGATATCTTAAGAGGAGAATAATTTAGAAATCTAAAATAGTATTTTAGCTATTAATTCATATTTTTTTAGAATTCTTTTGGTATATTTTAATAAAATTACTAGAAACCTAAATTTGAATCTCATTTTATTTGACTAATTATATAATATCATCATGGCACTTATTTATTTAAGAAATACTATTGCATTATTTTGTCAACCTTAGAAACATCATCACTCTTACTATCTACCTTAGATTTTATTTTTTAAAAGGACCCCTACATCATCCTTTGTACCTTTGTTATGCTATTTTTTTTAATTCTAAGGTCTATTTTATTTTGAATAATATTATTAATCACATTTTTCAAGAAATATCAAATCCTCTTTAAATAAACTTGAAATTCATTTTTTATCACCTTATAATTAGGCATTATTCTTAGTTGTTAAGGTGATAACAAATGAATTTTCAATGTGTGTGAAGGGTGTGCACTAGGAAAGAAAGCAAGGGCTAAGTTTCTGAAGAATGAAGCATGGAGAGCCAAACATCCTCTCTAATTGGTCCTTACTGATATTTGTGGGCCTATGCAAACTCAAAGTTTTGGTAAATCTTCTTACTTTATCACTTTCATTGATGATTTCATAAGAATGAGTTGGGTTTATTTTATCTGAAGCAAAGATGAAGCATTTGATTATTTTAAGGAATTCAAATTATTTGTTGAGAAGCAAAGTGGGCATAGTGTGAAGTTTTTAAGAAGTGATAGAGGAGGGGAATACTGTAGCAATGAATTTTTTCAGTTTTGCAAGAAGAATGGCATTAGGAGACACCTTACCTCTCCCTACACACCACAACAAAATGGTATAGAGGAAAGGAAAAATAGGACTCTTATTGAAATGACAAGAAGCATGATGCAAAGTAAAAAATTTCCTAACATTTATTGGGCTGAAGAAATAAGGAAAGTAGTGTACATTTTGAACTAGTCTCCTACAAGAAGCTTGGATAAAATTACCCCTATGAAGCTTGGTTTGAAAGAAAACCAAATTTGGAACACTTGAGAGGGTTTGGGTGTCTTGCATATGTGCACATTAATGAAAAAAAGAGGAGGAAGTTGGATGCAAAATTTAATCCTTTTGTATTTATAGGATATTGTGAGAATTCAAAAGCCTACAAATTCTATAATCCCAAGAGCCACAAAATAATTGTATCAAGAGATGCAATTTTTGATGAAGGGGGAGAATACAATAATAAAAAATTACAACATAGTGTTCTTGAAGAAGAGAGTTTGGAGGAGAAAGAAACAACAAAAGAGCATCCTATCCATGTTATGAGAAAGAAAATTGAAGGATAGCCACCAAGTGTGAGTTCTCCAAGCTCACCAAGATCATCTAGCTCCACTACATCACTAAAATGTGTAAGTGCACCAAGTTCACCCAATGCAAGATTGTTGAACCAAGGCAACAAAGGTAAGATATGGTTGAAGGATCATCCATAAAGTCAAATTATAAATGGAAACACCATGAGGAGAATCAAAAGAAGCAAAACTCAAGAAATGTAAAATCTAGTCGCAAGATTGGAGAGCATTCAAATGTATGGAGATGAAGATAATGGATAGCCCAAAGGTGAAATAGTAAACTATGTACTTTGTTCTTTTCTATATTTTGTTCTTGTTTCAAATATTACTGTTATTGAGACATCTTGTTATGAAGAAGCTTGTTCTAATGGTGTTTGGATGCAAGCTATGGAAGAGGAGATTGATGTTATTGAGAGGAATGACACTTGGGAACTTTATGAGTACCCCAAAGGTGAGAAAATGATTGGTTCAAAATGGGTGTACAAAAAAAAATGCAAGAGTGATGGGAGTGTTGAAAGATACAAAGAAATACTACTGGTCAAAGGATTCACTCAATAGTATGGAGTGGATTTTGAAGATACATTTGCACCGGTTGCAAAGTAAGAAATAATTAGATTGGTACTTTCATTGGATGCAAACAAAAGTTGGAGAGTCCAACATATAGATGTGAAGAGTGCATTTTTAAATGGATACATAAATGAAGAGGTGTATGTAGCACAACCTCAAGGATTTGAGTTTTCCAAAAAAGAATACCATGTATACATGCTCAAAAAGGATATATATGGGTTGAAGCAAGCTCCAAGAGCTTGGTATACAAGAATTGATGGATACTTCAAAAGTGTGGGTTTTTAAAGAAGTGTAAGTGAAGCTACCTTGTATTTCAAGAAATATGGTACTGATATTTTGATTATTGCTTGTATGTAGATGATTTTATATACATGGGCAATAGTAACAAAATGAATGAAGCTTTCAAAACTCATATGATGGCTGAGCTTGAAATGAAAGATCTTGGTTTGATGAGCTACTTTCTTGGCTTGGAGGTGCATCAAACACAAGATGAAATATTTATGTCTCAATCTAAATATGCAAGAGACATGTTAAAAATATTTAGTATGGAGAATTGTACACCTATTGCAACACCTATAGCCCATGGAGAAGACCTTGGCAAAGAACATGGAGAACCAAAGGTGAACAAGAAATAATATAGAAGCATTGTTGGAAGCCTTATGTTTCTAACAAACACAAGACCAAATTTACAATTTAGTGTATCTTTAGTTATAGGATACATGAGTGATCCATCAATTGTAAACCTTAAGGAAGAAAATAGAATACTCAGATATGTGAAGGGAACAATAAACTTTGGAGTACATTAGACATGTAATTCCAAGCTCCAACTCACAGGTTTCAGTGATAGTGATTGGGGCAACGATTTGGATGATATAAAGAGCACAAGTGGGAATTACTTCTCTCTTGGATAAGATTTGATATCATGGAGCTCCAGAAAATAATCTATTGTAGCTATTTCAAGTACTAAAGCTAAATATGTAGTAGTAACAAGTGCTTCAACATAAGCACTATGGTTGAGGAAGGTGTTGAAGGAGATTAGAGAGGAGAAAACACAAGCAAAAATAGTTTTTTGTGACAACCAAAGTGCCATCAAGTTGGCACAAAACCCTATACATCATTCCAAAACAAAACACTTTGATTTGAAGACTCATTTCATCCAGGATTTGGTAGAGAAAGCGATAGTAAAATTGAGGTATTGTCCAATACAATATCAAGTGGTGTATATATTCATAAAATTAGTGGAAAAATATCAATTTATGCTATTAAGAGACATGATTATTGGTCCTCTTATCAGCAAGGGGGAGTATGAAGAATTTGAAGAAATTAGGACAACTTGAAGCATCAAATTTTGAACAAATTCGAGCTTACTATTTTATGTCTTTGCTCTTTATCTGAAAATCGGTACGTTGCACACTGGTAAGTCTAGTACGTAACTGGCCCACTAGTTACTCTAGTCCATAACCGACCAACCAATTAGGACACATCATAATCGGTCCACCAGCTAGCAAACTGGCAGGCCAACTAGTAGTGTTTCCTCTATGTCATTTCTTATTCATTTTGGCATTTTATTTCTAGTCCATTTTGATTTCCATCTTGTAAGTTGAATGGTTAAGGTTTCCTATGACCTCTTATGTGTTATATGATGTATTAGCAAGGTTTAAAGTGTGTTAGCATGTGAATTGCATTCTCAATATAGATTTGGGTATTTTTGGTTAAGTTCCAATCCTCTATTATTGAGTGTGTGTTCATACTTTGAGTTGCAGAGTTGAATTGTAGAGTAATTCATTTTAGTTGAAAGTGTTTAATAACTTCATAATATTATCCAAAGATAATATTCACCATTGAATGGAGATCCAATATGTACAATGTTATACTATTCATATTAAAAAATGCTCTTTCTATTTTCTCTCATATCATGGTATATGGATTCAAAAAATTCTTTCATGATTTCCTATAAGTCTATCTTGATGATTATGTTGTATTTAGGATTCTAAAAATTCATACTCGAGCACTGATTGATGTTCAATAGGTATCAACAACTACAAATTGCATTAAATCTAGAAGGAAATTTCTCTTCACAATGCCATATGGTATTCATCTTAGATACATCATGTGTAAAGGACTCATGGTTGAACTAACTAAAGGGGAAATACTATTGAATATCCTACCACTAAGAAAATCAAAGATATCAAAATGTTCCTTAGATAAATAGGATATTATATAAAGTTTATCAAATATTATGTAACTCTTGCAACCTTGATTGATAACTCGATGAAAAAGAAATCACCACTTATATTTTTATCCAAAATGTCAGATGAATTTTGAGCTATTAACATTAAAAGTATGTAAAAAAATCATACTCATTAAATTCTTATATTATACAAAAGATTTCTATGTCCATGTTGATGCTAGACGTATAATAATTAGGGTTGTACTCACTCACCCTGGTACTATACAAAAAATGGCCTTTTAGAGAAATTTAATTATGATGAATTTTATAATAGCTTTAAACCATACTAATAGGACATAAAAGAGCAGTTTAAATCACCCTAAAAAAATGATCTTCATAGAAAATTTTAATGGTGATTAAGGATAGAGAACATAAACATGTGAGAAAAATAGAAACATTTAAGCATAAATATTTTGAAATGATATCATCCATATAATTTTTTATTTAAATCAAGAAAAAATCACTTATTATTATTATTCAATGTATATCTTCACCCTCTTCTAGAGATGTTGAGCTTATATAAGAAAACAAATGCAGAAAAGTAGAAAGATGTAGGGAAATATGAATTCATTAGGTTGGACACCACTTCGACTTTATGGAATTTATAAGGTAAACCTATAAATCCTTTCTATAATATTAGAGGCTAGGGTTTATGAATTATATAGGAACCAAGAAACAAATACCACACTATAATATTATGTTTTATTAGCATGATATTTATATGTTCAATATTACCAAGAAAGTCAACCAAACATGTATAGTATTTTGGATGGAATATGATAATAATCATTAGTGTATGTGAGTAATAACCTTCCTTCAATATACATTCATGGACATAGAAAGTTTTAATGGTGATCAAGGGTGGAAAATATAAACATATGAGAATAATATAATTATTTGAGCATGAGAATTTCAACATCATCCATGCACTTTTTTTATTTATATTAAGTAAAAATTACTTCTTATTACTATTTAATATATATCTTCAGTCCTTCCAAATATGTTGAGCTTATACAAGAAAGAAGTCATAGACAGGTAGAAAGATGTAGGAAAAGGTGAATTCATCAGGTTGGACACCACTTCCACTTCATGGCATGGAAGAGGTAAACTCGTAAATCCTTTCTAGAGTATGAGAGGTTAGGGTTTATGAATTCTATAGGAACGAAAAAAAATTCCACATCACAACATTAAGTTTTATTAACATGTTATTTATATTTCCAAAATGACTAAGAAGATCAACCAAACATGCATAGCATTTTGGGTGTAATATGCTAATAACCATTTATGGATGTAAGGTATTAATAGCCTTCCTTCACTAGACCTTCATAGTTATAGGAAGATGATACAAACTAATGTACCATTATCTTGAATAATTCCTAAATATTGCATTCATTTAAATAGTTTAATCACTTTCTTTCTATAACTATTTCTTGCATATATTATAATCATCATATTCTAGAGATTGATTTTCCATCACATATCTTGCCAAAAAAAAAACTTTCCTTTTTAATATTTGTACATTTTATATATATATATCTATCAAGGTTTTTATAACCATTGCATGTGAAAGAAATCCACATCTATTTATTTGTCTATGAATTTCTATGCCCTATTTTAAAGTTGTAAAAGTTGCACATATAGGAAGAATACTTGCAAAGATTATTAAATCTAGTTTAATATGAAACAATACACTAGAATTGAACACATACTAACTTGATTCAATTTGGAAATTCAAAGTATAATTTATAGGACCTCGATCCTCAATGAGTAATTGATATTAGCTCATGGAGGTTACAAGTTTGATAAAAAATAATGCTATAGAATTTTACATAAATCCACTAAGAATCTATTAAAATTAGCTAAATGGGAGTTACATTCATGTTCTAGACACTCTCCCATCATCCTAGACAAGTAACAGACCTTACAACAATGTGCAACTAAGAAAATAAATCAAAACATCATAAATACTCATAACTTTCAAAAACATTGATAAAACATGGTTGGTATCCATAAATACAGTCACATTTTTGAAATGTGGAGGGTGCAAGAATTTTGAAAACTCAAAGGGTGGTGGTGTTAGGAAATGCGGGGGTGTTTTTGAAATGCGGCTGCATTTTATTTTGGCATGTATATAAAATTAAAACCTCCAACATACTCCCTCTTAAAGGTGAGAGGGTTGACTAGGTAGTCTCTCAACTTTACAAACTAATGTGTAGCAATGCCTTTGATGAATAAGTCAACCAAATTATCTATAGTGTTGCAATAATGCAATTCAACAAGTCTCTTCTTAACCATATCCCAGATGAAGTGATACTTCATATCAAAATGCTTGGATATGGAATGATACAAAGGGTTCTTTACCAATTGTATGAAACTCTAGTTATCATAGAACATGGTGGTGGTACCAATTTCCTTTCTCTAATATCCTCAAGCACTTTTCACATCCACAAGGCTTGTACAATAGAAACAATGATGGCAATGTATTCAACTTTGGTGGAGGATAGAGCAATGATTTTTCATTTCCTAGAGGACCATGTAACAAGACCAGAGCCAAGGCTGAAATAATTTCTAGAACTAGAATTTTTATCATCAATGCTATTACCCCAATCACTATCACCATACCCAACAAGTTTCACAACTTTATTCTTGAGGTAGTGGATGCCAAAATCTGGTGTTCCTTTCACATATCTCAAAATTCTCTTTTCTTCCTTTAAATGGATTTTTGAAGGGGCACTCATGTACCTAGACACAAGTGAGATAACATGATAGATATCATTATGGGAATTTGTTAGGAACATCAAGCTCCCAACTATAATTCTATAAGTATGCATATCAAATTTAGTAGGCCTATCTCCTCTAGTCAAGTGTTCTCCATGTGCAATAGGAGTGATCATAGCTGTACAATCATCTATATCAAACTTATGGAACAAATCATTAGTATACTTAGTTTGAGAAATAAAAAATTGACTATCATCTTTATAAACCTCTAAACCAAGAAAATAGTGCATAAGACCAAGATCCTTCATCTCAAATTCTTGCATCATGGAGTGTTTGAAAGCATCATTTAATATAGAATTTCTACCCATGTAAATAAGATCATCCATATAAAGATAAATTACAAACAAAATATCAATAACAACATGCTTATAGTAGAGATTTGGTTCACTCTAGCTTCTTGTGAACCCATAATTCTATAAATACTAATATATCCATGATTACCAAGCCTGTGGAGCTTCCTTGAGGCCATACAAACCCTTTTTCAACTTGTAAATATGATGTTCTTTACCCATTTCTTCAAAACCTTGGGACTAAGAAACAAACACTTCTTCATCAAGGTACCCATTCAAGAATGCACTCTTGACATCCAAGTGGTACATCTTCTAACCTTTGTAAGCAGTAATGGAGAGAACCATTATGATGGTTTCTTATCTAGCAATAGGAGCAAAGGTATACTCATAGTCAATGCCATATCTCTATGTGAAGCCTTTTACCACAAGCCTAGCCTTATGCCTCTCAATGGTGCCATCAATATTAAAATTTGTTTTATAGACCCGTTTATAGCCTATATCCTTTTTCCCTTTTGGAAGCTCAACTAGCTCCCATGTATCATTTTTCTCAATGGTATGCATCTCCTTTTCCATGGAATTCATACAAACATCATTAATACAAGCATCTTCAAAATAAGAAGGCTCTAAATCAGCAATAGCTACTAATGCAAAACTAACCAATTCACCCTTTGGTTCACCATCTAACTCATCACTATACAAATGGAGATTCTCAAGTCTTTTAATTACTTGATCTACTTCTTTTTTTTTCCCTCTTGTAACTCTCTTTGAAAAATTCTGAACTAACATTTGAGGAGGATGATTTGTAAGTGTTCTATTACCTGTTACTTTACCATTTTTTTCTTGGCTATGCATCACTATCAATTGGAACATCTCTGGGCTGCACTTGTGTGGGCTTTTGTGGACTATTTGATGCTTTGGACTATATATTTTGTTGGCTAGGCTGAATAATAGAATGTACATTAGAAGAGCTTTCATCAAAGGATCCATCATCAATCATTTATTTTTGATAACCCCATGCTCTCCCTTCATAAAAAATAACATCTATGGAAATAACAACTTTGTGATTTTTGGGATTGTACAATTTATATGCTTTACTTGATTCACAATAACTAATAAAAATTCAAGGCTCACTATTTGGATCTAATTTTGTCTTTGTTCTTTTGGAACATGCACATAAACCATGCAACTAAACACTCTAAAATGATTTACATTTGATCTTTTAGCATACCATGCCTCAAAAGGAGTTATGCCATCCAAACTAGAGGTTGTACATCTATTTAACATATACATTCCTATCCTAATAGTTTTAGCCCAATAAATATTGTTTAATCCTTTAGTTTGGAGCATGCTTCTTGCCACATTAGCTAAAGTTCTATTCTAGCATTCATCTACACCATTTTTTGTGGAGTATAGGTAACAATGAATTGCTTTCTCACACCACAATATTTACAATATTGCAAGAATTAATTACTACAAAACTCCCCCCCCCCCCCCCCCCCCTTTTTTATTAAATTTACAACCTCATCACCACCCTCTTTCCTTTTCATTTTTACCTTCCTTAAGTATGCAAAAGCTTCATCCTTGTGCTTAAGAAAATAAACCAAATACATTCTTTTACAATCATCAATGAAGGTAAGGAAATAAATACTTTTACCAATACTTGGAGTTTACATTGGTCCACATATGTCACTATGCACCAATTGAAGGGGGTAAGAGGCTCTCCATGATTGACTTTTTGGGAAGCTTGATATTTAATGCTTGCCCATAGTACATACGACACACACTACTTTATGATCTTGGACCTTGGGTATCCCATACACCATCTCATTAGAGACCAAGCTTTTCAAACTTACAAAATTGAGATGCCCATATCTCAAATTCTAAAGCCAACTCTTATCATCAATAACAAAATTAGCAACATTGGAGATTTTCTCACCAAATTTAAGAGGAAATAATCTATTCTTTTTCATGGTAACAGTGGTTACATGCTTATGCCCTTAATTTTTATCATAAATCATATATTTTCTATCCTCAAACACAAGCTTGTAGTTCTTCTCCATTATCTTCCCCACACTCAACAAATTATGTTTTAGTTTTGGAATGAAATATACATAATTTACCTTCTTGTTACCTTCATTTATGGATACCTCCATAGATCCCATGCCTTCAACTTGAATGGCTTTTTCATCTCCTAGTATGATTTGGGACTTGTAGGAGTCATCTATGGAACAAAATAAATCTTCTTTTCCGATCAGGTGGTTAGAGCATCTGGTGTCAAGGATCCATGTATCATCTTGATTTTGAGATGAGTGAACATAATATAAGAATAAGGTGGTGGATGTATTCTTCTCACCATAGTTGGCACTTTGGTCTCCTTCTTGAGAAGCCTTCAATCTACATTCTCTCTCATAGTGTCCATACTTATTACAATAGTAACATTGCTTGTATCTTTTTTCACCTCTTAGAGAATCCCCTCTACCTCTTCCTTGGAATCCTCCTCTACCTTGGAATCCACCTCTCCTTCCTCTTCCTCTTCCTCTACCTTGAGCTCCCCCTTGAACACTAGTGTCACCTTCTCTAGAAGTGAAGGCCTTCTCTTCCACACTCCCAACATTGGTGGAGAAATCCTTTCCTCATGTGACATCAAGGAACCAATGAGCTAGTTAAGAGTGAGGGTGCTCAAATATTTAGTCTCTTCAAACATGATAGCAGTTTGGCTCTATTTGAGAAGAACTGTTCTTAACACTTTATTCACTATAATATAATTTGTGATCTCCTCTCCAAGTATCTCCATCATTTGAACACAAGTCTTCACTCTTACACAATACTCTCGAACTTTCTCATCCTCTTTTTGCTTTATATTTTCAAACTCTATTTTTAAAGTTTGAAGCCTCACTTGCTTCACTAGGTCATTTCCTTGGAACCCATCTTTCAATACCTTCCATGTATCCTTTACCTTATTGCAACTTGCAATCCTTGGGAAGAGCCTCTTCTCCAATGATGATTCAAGATGGTAGATAGCAAAGGAATTATTCTTTTGAGCCTCTCTTTTAGCAGTCCTATCAACTTGAAGAGGTGTGGACCAATTTGGTTCCACATAGCCATCTTCAATGATATCCCATATTACCTTGCCTATGAGCAAGTGCTTCATCTTCAATGCCTAATATTCATAATCCTCACCCTTGAATTTTGGTATGGGAAGAGAATTCACTCCAGAGGCCATCTCACTCACTCCAACAAGCTCAAAAAAAAACTACAGGCCTATTTGGATCACTTTTTGTAAAACTTGCTAAGTTGTTGCAAAGTACCCACACCCTCTTCAAACCTAACTAAGATCAACTAGCTCTAATGCCAATATGAAATAATATACTAGAATTGAACACATACTAACTTAATTCAATTAACAAATTCGAATTACAATTTATAGGACCTCAATGAGTAATTGATCTAAGCTAATGGAGGTTACAAGTTTGATAAATAATTAATGCTATGGACTGTTACATAAATCCTCTAAGAATATACTGAAATTAACTAATTGGGAGTCACATTCATGTTTTGGACCACTCTCTCATTATCCTAGACAAGTAATAGACCTTACAATAATGTGCAACTAAGAAAAATGAATCAAAACATCATAAATACTTGTAACTATCAAAAATACTAACAAAACATGGTACGTCTCGAGAAACATGGTCACATTTTTGAAATGTGGAGGGTGCAAGTATTTGGGAAACTCAGAGGGTGATGACATTAGGAAACACAAGGGTATTTTAGAAACACAATCACATTTTATTCTGGCAGGTCTGCAAAATTAAAACCTCTAACATTTAAAACCAGTCAATTGTAGTTTTTAAAAATACATGAGATCTTCCAAACTATGGTACCCATTCTATTTATATCTTATAATCATTACGATCTATGAGATTATGTTTCTTTGCTGAATTTTATCAAAGAGTACACTTGCCTCGTCATGAAAACTATTATGTGCATACCCTAGTATTTATAAAGTCTTTTATTTCATATAGATGACCAACAAATCTAATTAAGTAAACCATACATAAGTGTTCCATTACGGGTATAATAAAATAATAATCATTCATAGATTTAAAGTATTGATAGCCCTCTTTCACTATACCTACATCCAAATAATACACTAAAAATGTAACATCATTTAGATGAATATCCACACATCCCATTCGTTCAAATAGTTTGATGGTTTCATTTCTTCAACCATTATTTGCATGCCCTCCAATCATCATAGTACATAAAATTATTTGTTCATAATGCATCTTTTCAAACAAAACCCTTACCATATTAATGGTCCTATATTTTTCATATTATGTCTTTACTAAGTAGATTCCATTGTATGATGGATATGAGAAGATATCCATATTTAGCACTACAATCCTCAATACAGTTGGCCAATCGAGGGGTTGGATTTGCTGGTATGCTTAGACTATTACTCTACTTCAATATATTAACATAGACATCATGAGACCTTGTCCTACTAAATCATGAATCAATGCTTAAGGATATTTGAGATGAGATCTACTCAACATATATAAAAACTACTTGGACTCATTCAAAGGAACCTCTTTCACCAAAATTTCCCCATTACTCCTACTTTTATCTCCAACTAGAGAATGGATTGATCACTACTCCAAAATATAACTTGATATAGATTAATTACAAAGATCAGAGATGCATACCCTAAAATCTTGGATTACTTACAAAGATCAAAGATGTCTTTCTCTTTTTATCCAAGAATTATTCAACCTCGAGAAAAAACTACTTAGTAATAGTTTACAGAAGATAACATGATGCTAACTTGTCACTTCATTCTTATAGTCTCCAAAAAATATGAGTAAGAAATGCCAGGTTGACCACATAGATATAACAAGAACATCTCATCGTTGACTCCAACAAAGACCATCTACGATAACATCAAACTTTTATATCCCTCACTTCTTTGCAGCCTTGAATATTGGGAGAAATCCTTGATTCATAGATCTTGTATATCATCTGTTATAATATTTATTATTTTTCTTACTTGATTTTGTATGGATTTGAATTAGGCACTCCTATTTCTTTATATATATTTTACTTTACAGTCCTATTGACCTATTTTGGTCACCGATGGATATTAATATAAATTCTATTCTATTCTATTCTATTATATCAAGATGTTATCACAATTGCATGTAAAAGAAACCCATATACAAATTAGATTATGTATGATGTCCAACAAGATGCAAAATTATCATACACTTTAAACATTGAATATCATTAGAGAGATCCAACAAGGTATGTACAAAGTGAAGCAATATAGTTTGGTTTTTTGTGTCCACAATGTCCAAGTTATTTGACCCTGCCACACATCTTATTGAACCTCTCTTTCTATGATGTGCACTAGTGTGTTATTTGATTGTACATCATATACTTGCATAAGTATGTTATTAGTATAAACAACTACAATATCCATATCATTATTTTATAATATAGTTCTTGGTGTATCTAGACATACATACCAACTTATTTGGACTTATTATATGATATTTATAAAATATTTACTATAATACCATTGTAATATACTTATACCATGATTATATAATATAGTTTGATGTAATATACTCATATCATACTTGTATACTAAGTTTTATATAATACATTCTAAAGATGTCTTCTATGCAATGTGCAAGTTTTCGATACTAAATTGAAAAAAATGAAATAAGGCATTCAAATCTAGCTTGCTATATATGGGTATTTAAGGATAATATTATTTCACAAATAACATGCATAATGTAGTTTATTTCTATTTCATTCTCAAAGATTTTATATGAAAAATTAGATAGCCTCTACACCATGCCCATTTTATACATATCCTATGATCATTTCATTTCATATAATTTTCTCTTTGTTACATTTCGCTAAAAATATTTTTATCTTTGTTAAGAATCCTAATATGGGAATAATTAATCATTATAGTACATGAGATGGTGTCCCTCTTTATTGCATTTTGTCAAATAATACATAATTCTTTTGTATGAATTCTATGTGCACCAAGCAAATAAGTCGATATTGTAACTTTAAGTTTTACTGACATGCTATTTATAAAATATTTTTCTTCATTTAAACAACCAATGTAACCAATAAGATTAACCATATATGTATAATGTTCCATTGTGGGTGTAATGCATTAATAATCATTAATGGATTTGAAGTATTAATAACCTTATTTTACTAGACCTATATGGTTGCATGTGAACATTGTATGGATTAATGACCATATATTCCATTTGCTTAAATAGTTTGATGTTTTCCTTGCTACAACTATTCCTTGCATACTTTGTAATCATTGTATTCCATGGAATTATTTATTTATAACACATATTATCAAACAAAACCCTTATTATCTTAATGATCCTACATTTTGTGTACATGTCTATCAAGGTTATTATCATAATTTCATGTGAAATAAACCTACATCTATTTTTTTTTCATGAATGCATATGCCCCATTTTAAAGAAGTAAAGGTTGCTTATATAAGGAGAATACTTACAAAGCTTATTGAATTTGGTAAAAATTCAATCAATTACATTTTTAAAAAAATACATGGAGAGAATCTAAACCATGCCATTTATGCGCATATCGTATGATCATTGCACTCCATGAGAGTATGTATATCTACTACATTTTTCTATAAATATTATCTTCCTTAAGAAGACCAATCTGGGAATATCCTATGATCATTCTAGTCCCTAAGATGATGTCTCTCTATTAACTTTTATCAAATAGTATACAATATCTCTCTCTAAATATATACCTAAGAGTTTCAAGAGTTGCTTGCTTCAAGGTATGAGAAATTTCTCTACTTGATTACCACCCATATTTTCTAATAGGATACCTATTAGTGTTGGAATATGTAATGCATAATTAGAGATTAAGGTTCTTATATATTATAATTGAATAATAAGAATAAACTACATAGCTATAATTACCCAAGTAGGAATAAATATTAAGTATCCACTTCACCATAAAGTAGAAATAGAATCCTATATATAATAAGATGCATGGATTAATATCTTTAGGCTCTTTATATCCTCAAACTCTAGATAGAATTGTCATGGGACTCATAATTATATTGAAGAACTGTATTAGTTGTAGAAGCAATTGTAGAAGAGTAGTAGCTATACGAATAGAATGAAAAAATACTTGAAATATTATTTTTTTCTATTTATTATGCATTGTGTGAGTTTCTTATCCTAGATTATCTCCTATATATTCATTGTAAAATATAGATCTTTCTAAACTACATTTAAGATCTACAATGCAACAACTCATTTATTAAGCTCTCTTTGAAGATTATTTATTTCTCATTTCAAATAAATTTCTATTTTATTCCCTTTATGAGTATTTTTCTTACTTTACTTAACAAAAGATTTTACTATCTATAAAATTTTGAAGTAGTTTCATTTGTTTCTTCCATAAGTATTTTTTGTTGTTTAAAATAGAAATTTTATTTCAAGTTCAAATTTATTTTAGTGGTTGCACTTAATGTTTGTTTGAAACTTTACATAAACTTATTCTTTTAGTCTTATTCATCTTAAAATATTACCTAAGACTACAAGATTAGTTCATAAAAAAGTAAAAAGCATTAATGATTGACTTTCAAGATATCTTTCTAAAATATAAGTCTAACATTCTATTATGTCTTATTTAAAAGGATATGAAGTCTTTTTCAATCATTTGAAATAACATAAAGTCCTCATATTCATTTATGATCTTATGGGATATAGTTATTTAAATATTGAGATGTCTATTGTATAAATGTCATTACATTATACAATAAAGTATTATTACTATTTTTTTTTTACTTCAATAGCAATAGTATTTAAAAAAATTAATACTTATAAAAGTATGTGATCGATTTAAAAAAAATAAGTGTCTATTTTTACTTTTTTAGTTGACACTTAGACTCTCTCCAATGCAACTTGTTTTGAATAAAATGTTTACCTTTAAAATATGTAGTATATAAGTTATATATATGCTAATTTTTTCATCAGATCAAAATTATAATATTATTCCATATTTAAATACCCATTATCAAGATATATTTACATAACAATTCAGATAATCAAAATTGAAGTAATAATAATTTAATTATAACCTTAAAGGTATAATATATTTCCCATCAAATATATTTATATATATATATATATATATATATATATATATATATTAATATCTTACTATATAAATAAATAGATCTCTTTGTCATCTTTCCAACACCTTTTGGAATTGTTAGAAATGGTACTATAAGAGAACATTATGCCATTTTAAAGTTTTTGAATTTTTGTTTCCGACCCATTACTCCCATTTTCTGATCGACTGTTAGAATCCTTATTGGCTGAGTATTCTACATAAAAGATCTTGTCATAGATCTTTATTTTTTGGTATGTGAATAGGTTTCACTAGTGCACATGAACTTAAGACTCAAAAGTCTATATGAGAATGGATACTATATATATTTTTTTTAAAGGAAGAAATGTGAATTTTAAATTTTTTTTTTGCAAGTACTCCAAAATGTGGAGTTTCTTTGCATATTGGTAACTGCGAATAGGTCTAGCGATTGTGAATGATATAGGAAATATAAGGGAGCAAGCCGGCCATCGATTGACATTCTCTGTAACTATTTCCAGTCACCACAACGAAAGCAAAGACAACAAACACGAAATAACAACATAGCCAAAAAGCATCCTCACGAATCAAACAAGAAAAATGCAGTCTCTTTCTATTTCTGGAAAAACTTACAGATAAACAAAAACTAGATGTAGTCGCTTACGTCTTCTGCAACTTAATAGCATGTATTTTAATTTCCCTCCTTTTTTTTTTGAACACGACTAGCTACAGTCAACGATCCAGCTAACTCAACTACTAAATTTGACATATTTAATGTGAAAAGAGTTCCCACTAAAAACTTCGCTAAATGTGGTAGGTTGCATGTGGATCCCTACTAAAAATACACCTAACTAATTTTACTTCTATGTGTAGAGCCATCCCTATGTCAGTCAGGTCTGACATCAGCTTTTGGGAGATCGTGCTTCTTTTCTTTCATAAAATGCACTGAGGTTGAGTTACATTAGCATCTTCAAAAATCCTTTGGTACCAAAGCCTTTCATTGATGATGTCATATGGAGGGGGTCTGGGATTTGGCATCCTTTGCATTTTGGTTTCCCGAGGCTTTGACAACATCAGCTATTTTCTGTAAGCCACCACATGTCCTAGAGGTGACGTCTCTGAGGTGTGAGGCTTGTAGTAGCCAAACTCTATCATGTGTCCTGGCTAATGATGTAAGCAACCTCTTCAAATGGTAAGAGCCAAAGATTTTACATTGATGACATAAGTAGGAGGGGGGTGAGAAGTCCGAGCTCCTTTGTATTTTCATGCCGAGTGATCCTGCTAGTGATGTCACCAAAGGTGATGACATCAACTGTGATCAGATGTAGCCACGTGTCCATGCTGATGACATCAACATGTGTGGGTCAAGAGTAGCCGAATGTCACCACATGTTCACTTGGAGATGCCTCTACGGAGAGAGGGATTTGATCACCGGATGCTGCTGCATGTCCCAACTGGTGATGTGAGCAGCCTTTACAAAACTAAAGTAGTCGTGAACCTTTCCTGGTGATGTAAGCAAAAGGGGGGGTGCTTTCATGGCATTGGCTGAGAGCTTGGAGTGAGTGACATAAGTTCCTATGGAATTCGCTTCATGGCATTGGTTGGGGCTTGGAGCTAGTTGATGCAAGCATGATGTAAGTGAGAGTAGTGACACTAGCTAGAGGGGAAATACAAAGGGGCCAGGAAGCTTGGTTGATGATGTAAGTAGATGGAAGGCTCGCTCCTCGACATTGGTCGAAGGTTAACTATTGGGTGACATCAGCCTGAGCAGGGTCTACACTTTACTTTGTGTAGAAAGATGGGAAGGGGGTGACATCAACTGGGAGCATAAAGCTAAGGAGCTGGAGGTATTTTCTGGTGACACAAGCAGCTGGGGGGTTCCTCTCATGGCATTGGTCAATGACTGATGTGCAAATGATATCAACATAGATGGGGTCCACATTCCACTTTGCACAAAGGGCTGGAAAGTGGATGGCATCAGCAGGAAGCTATAGACTAAGGGGCTAGAGGCTTTTACGCATGATGTCAGCTCAAAGGAGTTCAAAGCTCTAACATTGGCTGAGACCTGAGTGGAGGATGATGTCATGCATGTAGATAGAAAACAAAATGCTAAGGAAACCGGGGATCTTTGAGCGATGACATGAGAAGCTGGTGTTTCGCATTTCGGCATTGGTCCATGCATGGTCCCCACTTCCATCGAGTTTATTATTTTAACACTACCCCTTAAATTCGATGAGTTTGCAATTTCTTCTCTTTACATCAGAGAGAGAGAGTCATGCCTTGTCAGCTCGACCTTTAATTCCTTAAGGGTAATTTCTCCTTCCTTATTGTCAACACCAAGATTAACATGCTATTGCTCGAATAGTCTAGTTCCTAACACCTTGGTGAAGATATCCACGTAATGCTCTTCTGATCTGCATTGCTCCATGGTGATTTATCCAACACTTATTAGTTTCTTGATATAGTGATACCTAGTATCAATGTGCTTGGTTCTCTTATGAAATATCACATTTTTAGATAGTGCGATGGCTGAACTATTATCGCATAATAGTTATGTTGCCCCTTTTTGCTTGTGCCCCAAATCTTTTAACATGCTCCTCATGTAGACTACTTGATAGGTTGCCCCTATAGATGCTATGTATTTAGCATCTACTGATGAGAGGGATACGATGGGCTACTTCTTTGATGCCCAAGAAATGGCACCAGATCCCAGATGAAACAAGTATCCAGATGTGCTCTTCCTATCATTAGAACTTCCATCCCAGTCACTATCTATGTATCCGATCAGTATGAATTTGTCTATTTCCCTGTAACTGATTCCATATACGATTGTCCCTTGGACATATTGCAAAATCCTCTTAGCCGCTTGCAAGTGTGATGCTATGGGATTCTCCATGAATCTTGAAATTAAACTCACTGCATACATGATGTCTAGGCGTGTGGCTTTTAGATACATGAGACTCCCTACTATGCTTTTGTACAGAGTGGGATTCACACTCTTCGTGGAGTCTTTTTTCTTAGCTTGATTCCCATGGTTGTAGGTGTGGGAGCTGGTTTGTAGGTTTCCATTCGAAACCTCTTTAGTATGACCTCCGTATACTTGGATTGGGATATGAATATCCCATGCTCTAGCTGTTGGACCTCGATTCCAAATAAGAATTTCAACAGACCCAAATTTGTCATTTCGAATTCTCCCTTCATTTCTTTTTTAAACTCTTCAATAAGAGCTTTGTCACTCCCCATGAAGATCAAAACATCCACATAAAGAACTACTGTTAAGAACATGTCTATGCTTTGCTTGATGTACAGAGTGGGCTCTCCATTACTTATGCTAAAATTATTACTCATGAAATATGAGTCAATATGACTATACCATGCACTTGGTGCCTGCTTTAGTCCATATAGTGCCTTCTTCAGATGATAAAATTTATCATCTACTCCTTCAATCTCATAACCAAGTGGATATTCTACATAGATTTCTTCTTCTAGTACTCCATTCAGGAATGCTGATTTCACATCCATTTGATGGACCTTCAGCTTGTATTAGGCTGCTATTGCTAAGACTGCTCTAATAGTCTCCATTCTTGTAGCTGGTACAAAAGTTTCCTCATAATAAATTTCATGCTTTTGCTTGTACCCTTTTACTACCAACCTGGCTTTGTGCTTGTCCACATTACCTTCAGCATTACACTTGTTCTTATAGACCCATTTCATTCATATGGCTTGTTTGCCTTTTGGAAGTTCTCTTAGCTCCCAAGTATCATTCTTCTCAATGGCCTAGATTTCTTCATCCATAGCCTTGCACCATTTCTCCTCTTTCATGGCTTCTTCAAAATGTTATGGATCTCCTATGGGAGAAAATAGGTAGAACATAGCATTCGTGTGCTGGTGGTTCTTAGCTTGCTGATAGAATTTAGTCAAGCTCCTATACCTCTATCTTCTGAGTGATGCTATAGAGGACTCGCTTGTGGAAGTGGTTGGTGCTTGTTCCCCACTTGAGCTTCCTTCTTTGGGTACTGCTACCCCTTGATGTTCATAATTTTGTACTGGAGGTGCATGGGTAGGATTTACTCCTCCATCAATGTGTTCAACTCCAACAACTTGAATGCTTCCATTCCAAGCTTCCTCTTTAGCAAACTTCATGTCCCTGCTGATTACAACCTTCCTTGTTATAGGGTTGTAAAGTAGATACACCTTGGACTGATCACTGTATCCAAGGAAGATGCACTTCTCAGACTTGTTATCAAGCTTTTGTCTCAGCTTGTTAGGTATGTGTGCATAAGCAACGTAGCCAAATATCCTGATGTGGGATACATCTAGCTTTATTCCAGTCCAGGCTTCCTCTGGCACAACGTTATCCAGGCTCT
>Ga0115851_100233_pt1 | contig 21548 bp, 22 predicted proteins | sample InSIn2gowninarea_FD_83865 | JGI IMG/M metagenome (GOLD analysis project Ga0115851, IMG submission 83865)
AAAATCTGCAAGTGCGCTCGCACCTTTGATGTCTATCATTATTCCCTACAATCTTCCCATCAATAGGATCTTTTGTTGGTTGGCCATTCATAATTGAATAGTAGACCATTGCAACATAGGCCTACCCATGCACTCCCATGTGTGCTTTGGCAATATGTTCACATTCGATCCTAAATCCAAAATCACTTGATCCATTTCATATTCCCCGATTTGTGCAGTCGATCTCATCTCCCTTCCTATTCACGTTGTGTGCTTCTCGAGCTTCCAGACTACGCACAGTTCTCTTGGCCCAGTGCACCTAGTGATGAGTTCTTGCAGTCCCTTCATATCCTTGCTTTTGTGCAGAAGCTTCACCATCAAGACTCGATTAATTTCTTCTCCTATGCATACCCCACCACCATGACACTTGGAGCAAATGGTAGATGAAGCTTGCTGATGTGCCCCAGATTTGGCCATCCTAGCAGATCTACCGATAGAGGTGCAGATCCACAAATTGGCAACCGGAGCCCGTGAGGCCGGGGAAGAAATGAAAAATGTTCAGTTGGAGCTGCATCTTTAGATCGCTGAGCTGCAGTTGAAGGCACAACCTTCCACTACCTCAGCAGGTAGAGAAGATCGCGCTAGAACTATTGCAGCAGGATTGGAAAAAATTGGAGGTGTAGTGCGTGACTGCACTGGAATGTTGGAACAAGAACTGGAAGTTGTGAGGAGTTTGCAGGAGGACCAAAAAATTTAGTGCATAGAGACAGAGGTGTGAGAACTCTAGTAGCAATACAAGAGTGTCTAAGAAACTGTGCATATAGTCGTCCTCACTCGGCGGCTTGCGAGGATGCAGCAAGCTAAGGCACTAAAGGAGCAGGTGGACACTGCGCAAAATAAGGAAGCAATTCTCAAAGCAAAAGTTCAGCCAGGGATTGATGAGGCCTTAACAATCATGGAAAATATTGAAGGAAAGCTTATGCACATATAGGGGATTCACGCAGAGATGCAGGGAAGCACACTAGACATAGAGGTCTTAGAAGAATGGATGTAGTAGTTTCAACAAGCAGTAGCTCAATGCATTGCAGACATCAGTACTGTTCGAGAACAATTGGAGGGACTCTGCGCCAAGATTGCCATGTCGATAGAGTGACTCAAGGGAAAGTCACGATGTTTGTGTTGGGGGCCTGTTGGGCATGGAATCTCCCCATGACATGTTTTGGGGTTCAAAGCCCAAGTTTTGAGTTGATATTGTTGTAAAGCTCCATGAATCGCTAACTTGAAATGTATGTTAGAGTCATAGGGTTGTCCGCCCTAGTTTTGAATATATGGTCAGCCTATCCATGTTCTGTAGACCATGGGATTGTATAAACAGAGCGAGGCTTTAAGTTGTAATGAAATCCAATGAAGAATGGGCATGAAAGGTCTTAGAGATTATGTCGATGTGCGAAGTGTCTTGAGTCATAGAGTAGAAAAAGGCTCTGTAGCTAAGTGCATGGAGGCCTAGTATAGTCCACAGCTGAGTGCGTGAACCCCTGCAGTTGAGGGCTCAGGGTGGAGTTGAGTTTGTAATCAAAGAAGAGATTAATAAAGAAAGGTATTGTTACTAATTCTTTGTATATGTTCTGAGTAATTACATGTGTGATATCATTTGCAAATGTACTGTTTCTTTACTATGCACACTTGTATGAATTGTGAATATTGTTAAGTATAACTGAAAACATATAAATAAGCTAAGTTAATCAACTAAAATCGGATTAGTAGTAAGGACTTGGGTAATAACACTGTTCAGCCCTCCAGTACGGATGTGTGAAGGCAAAACCTTAGGTTGTGAGGAACGGGTATTGTCCCTCCATGGAAAGGGAAAACCAAAGTAACAAAGGACTTGGACGAAATGAAGAGTTCACTCCAGACCCCGCTCATCCCAGATGGCATTGTGTTTGAGGGCACGTACCAAGGCTGTGTGCCAACCATGAAATTTAAATACTGGTACCTCGCTGACCGTGGGAAGTTCCCGCACCTAGAGACTGAGAACCTAATGAAGTAGAACAATGAGGGGGTGGTGATAATGTTAGCACCACGGAAGTGGTTGTGTGGTGTGGAAAAGGCTAGTTTGCTGCACTTATTATGGATACCATATTTCCACCACGCGTTCATCACCATTTTCATCATCAGGCAGCTAGTCTGCCTAGTGCATGATGGGTATCTATGGCTGGATGAGCCTATTCCCATCACAACAGATCTCATTCACCACATTTCTTAGCTTCCCTTTAAAGGAAAGGACCTCACGATCATAGCCAAAGGAAAGGGCAGCAATTTGGATCTCGTAGAAGCCATGAAGACAAAATGCAAGCTGGAGAAGAAGAAGAGAGGCTACGCCATCTCCAGCACCAAGGACAAATGGGTACACATAGCAACTCAACTCCCAACCAGAAAATTTATGAGGAAGCGTCGCACTAATGAGGTACCGGTGCTAGTGGTCACACTGGCCAATTAGTGTGGGGAGGGGGTCTAGTTCAACTGGTCCAAATTCCTCTGCAAGGAATTTTTGAGAAACTGTCGCGAAGCTAAGGAGCAGGGTAAAACCTTCCACTACGCATGGTTGTTGTTATCCATCATGCTCATAGCAGCGGAACTACTATAAGACAGTCAATTCCCCAACATTGATAGAGACTTACCAAAGGCTGCAAAGTACACTTTTCTCTAGGCCACAAAGGATGCAAAACGGATTCGCGACACCAAAATTTTCTGGGTGCTGATGGAGATGAGCATCCGGATGTGGATCAATAAAAGGTCACGCATGTTACCTACGGTGTACAATAGTCTACAGAGTTTTGTAAAGTTCAAATCCAACATTCATAATGTATACATCAAGGTGCGTAAGGATACAACAAAGCAGTGGACGAAGCTCCCATTTATAGCCACTGACCATGCCATCTTCACTGTCTTGGAGACATGGCCTCTAGAATGGCGCACCCTAGACTTGGTAAAACTTGAGAAGGTAGTAGCACAAAAGAAGAAGGATGATGCCAAGTTGTGCATCACACAATTGGCTGAAAATAGGTGGTAGGAAACAGTGGCCGCTAAGGAAAAGGTAGCACGGGAAGCGACATAGAAAGTCACAGAACAGAAAAGGATTGTAGAAACAGTAATAGCATAGGCAACAGAAGAAGTAATAGTGAAGGTGGATGAGGACCAACCAACGTCCTCACATGGGCAGGAAGTAGAAGAAACAAAAATAGCAGAAGGGAGTAGGGACCCAGGGGCCACATCCACACAGTTAAAGTACCCACTCATCGCAAAGAGAGTAGGACCAAGGAAGAAGGTCAAGGCCTCGAAATTTTCCATTGACTCGATTACCTTAACCGAAGGTGATCTCCATGATATCGATGAGACTGTCCTTGATGTCACAAGTGAAGTGCTTCAGGATTTTATGTAGGAGCACCAAAATTTGTTGGGGGCCCTCAGGGTGCTCCTGTTGGGCATGGAAAACCCCCATGGCATGTTTTGGGGCTCAAAACCCAAGTTTTGAGTTGATATTTTTGTAAAGCTCCGTGAATTGTGGGTGCAAAATGTATGTTAGAGACATAGGGATGTCCACCCTAGTTTTTAATATAAGGTTGGCGTACCCATGGTCCATGGACCATGGGATTATATAAATAGAGTGAGGCTCTGAGTTGTAAAAAGATCCAATCTAATGAAGAATGGGCATGAAAGGTCTTAGAGATTAAGTCAAAGTGCAAAGTGTGTCTTGCATCATAGAGTAGGAATAGGCTCTACAGCTGAGTGCACAGAGGCCTAGTAGAGTTCGTAGCTGAGTGCGTAGGGTGGAGTCGAGTCTGTAATCGAAGAAGATATTAATAAATAAAGGTTTTGTTACCAATTCTGTGTATTTGTTCTGAGTTATTACATGTGTGATATCATTTGAGAATATATTGTTTCTTTACTGTGCATACTTGTATGAATTGTGAATATTGTTAAGTATAATTGAAAACATACAAATAATCTAAGTCAATCAATTGATATCGAATTACTAGTAATGACTTGGGTAATAACACTATTTAGCCCCCGAGTAGGACTGTGTGAAGGCAACACCTCAGGTTGCGAGGAACAGGTAAGTGCGGGTAGCAACGTGCACGCGGAGTTGAACCGTCAACCACTTGAACTCATTAGACATGCGGTGAATGAGGTCTGTTGTGATGGAATAGGATCCTCTGGCCATAGATACCCATCATGCACCAGGCAAAGCAGTTGCCTAATGAAGAAAATGGTGATGGGCATGCAGGGGAAATGTCATATCCATAATAAGTGCAACAACGTAGCCTTTTCTACACCGCGTAGCCACTTCCGTGACTCTAACATTTTCACTACCCCCTTAGTGTTCTACTTCATTAGGTTCCTGGTCTCTAGTTGTGGGAACGTCTCACAGTCAATGAGGTCATACTCTACAAATTTCATGGTTGGAACGCGGCCTAGGTGCATGCCCCCAAACACAATGCCATCTGGGAGGAGTGGGGTATGGAGTCAACTGTTCATTTCATCCAGGTCCTTTGGCACTTTGGTTTTCCATTTCCAAGGAGGGACATACCTATAAAGGCACCTGGGCTAGGCTTTCATGCTCCCACGAAATCCTGCCATCCGCTGTAGGAGTCACCCAATCCAGTTTTCGAGCGGTTATCTTGTAGATACAGTCTAGATCATCGTCACACACTATCTTTGTGTAGCATGATCCTTCCGTAGGGTCTAAAGGTACCACTATGTGCAGTGACTTTTTCTCAAAAATCATTTTGCAGTTCTTCAGATTTATCACCCCATTCATATATGTGGCCCAATCTATTCCCAGTAGTGTGAGATAGGGAGAGTTGTCATCGAAAATCTTCATCACTTCAAAAACTCCAAGTGCACTCGCACCTTCAATGTCTACCATTATTCCTTGTCATATTCCCATGGGTAGGATCTTTCACTGGTTGGCCATTCGTAATTGAATAGGGGACCATTGCAATGTGGGCCTACCCATGCACTCCCATGTGTGCTTTGGCAGTATGTTCGCGTCTGATCCTAAATCCAATATCACTTGATCCATTTCATATTCCTTGATTTGTGGAGTCAATCTCATCTCCCTTCCTATTCACGTTGTGTGCTTCCTGAGCTTCCAGACTATGTGCAATTCTCCTGACCTAGTGCACCTAGTGATGAGTTCCTGCAGTCCCTTCACAGCCTTGCTATGGTGCAAAAGCTTCATCGGAGAGACTTGATTAATTTCTTCTCCTATGCATACCACACCACCATGACACTTGGAGCAGATGGTATATGAAGCTTGTCGATGCACCCCAGAGCTGGCCATCCCAGCAGATCTACTGGTAGAGGTGTGGATCCACAAATTGGCAACCAGAGTCTGCGAGGCCAGGGAAGAAACAAAAAAGGTTTAGATGGAGATGAATCTTCAGATCACTAAGCTCCAATTGAAGGCACAGCCTTCCACTCCCTTAGAAATCAAAGAACATCACACTAGCGTTATTGCAGCAGGATTGGCAGAAATTAGAGGTTTAGTGCACGACTACACCGACATGTTGGAACAAGAACTAGAAGTCCTAATGACTTTGTAGGAGGACCCCAACATCTAGTGCCTGGAGACAGAGGCGCGAGAACTCCAGTAGCAATATGACAGTGTCTGAGGAATTGCATAGACAGTCATCCTCACTCAGCAACTTGCGAGAATGTAGCAAGCTAAGGCACTGAAGGAGAAGGTAGACATGACACAAAATAAGGAAAAAATTCTCAAAGCACGTGTTTAGCCATGGATTGATGAGGCCTTCATAATCATGGTGAATATTGAAAGAAAGCTCCCACACATACACAGGACGCACGGGTAGATGCAGGGAAGCACGCTGGACATAGAGGTATTAGAAGAACGGATGTAGTGGTTTCAAGAAGGAGTAGCTCAGTGTGCTACAGACATTAGTACCATTCGAGAATAGTTGGAGGGACTCTGTGCCAAGATTGCCACGCTGATAGAGTGACTCGAGGGCAAGTCATAATGTTTTTGTTGGGGGCTTGTTGGGCATGGAATCCCCCCCCGACATGTTTTGGGGCTCAAAGCCCAAGTTTTGAGTTGATATTGTTGTAAAGCTCCGTGAATCAGTGACATGAAATGTATGTTAGAGTCATACGGCTGTCTGCCCTAGTTTTGAATATATGGTCAGCCTACCCATGGTTTGCGGACCATGGGATTGTATAAATAGAGTGAGGCTCTAAGTTGTAAAGAAATCCAATAAGGAATGTGCATGAAAGGTCTTAGAGATTAAGTTGAAGTGTGAAGTGTGTCTTGAGTAATAGAGTAGGAAAAGGCTCTACAGCTGAGTGCGCAGAGGCCTAGTATAGTCCGTAGCTCAGTGCGTGGACCCCTGCAGCTGAGTGCGCAAGGTGGAGTCGAGTCTATAATCGAAGAAGAGATTAATAAAGAATGGTTTTGTTACCAATTTTGTGCATCTGTTCTGAGTTATTACATGTGTGATATCATTTGAGAATATATTGTTTCTTTACTGTGCATACTTGTATGAATTGTGAATATTGTTAAGTATAATTGAAAACATACAAATAAGCTAAGTTAATCAATTGATATTGAATTACTAGTAATGACTTGGGTAATAACACTATTTAGCCCCCGAGTAGGACTGTGTGAAGGCAACACCTCTGGTTGCGAGGAACAGGTAAGTGCGCGTAGCAACGTGCACGCAGAGTTGAACCGTCAACCACTTGAACTCATTAGACATGTGGTGAATGAGGTCTGCTGTGATGGAATAGGATCCTCTAGCCATAGATACCCATCATGCACCAGGAAAAGCAGTTTCCTAATGAAGAAAATGGTGATGGGCATGCACACTTGTATGAATTGTGAATATTGTTAAGTATAACTGAAAACATAAAAATAAGCTAAGTTAATCAAATAATATCAGATTACTAGTAAGGACTTGGGTAATAACACTATTCAGTCCTCGAGTAGGGCTGCGTGAAGGTAGCATCTCAGGCTACAAGGAATGGGTATTGTCCCTACGTGGATAGGGAAAACCAAAGTAACAAAGGACCTGGATGAAATGAAGAGTTCACTCTAGACCCCTCTCTTCCCAGATGGCAGTGTGCTTGAGGGCACGCACCTAGGCCACGTGCCAACCATGAAATTTGAATACTGGGACCTCACTGACCGTGAGAAGTTCCTACACCTAGAGATTGGGAACCTAATGAAGCAGAACACTAAGTGCACAATGATAATGTTAGAGCCATGAAAGTGGCTGCGTGGTGTGGAAAATGTTGGATTGTTGCACTTATTATGGATACCACATTTCCACCGTGCGCCCATCACCATTTTTGACATCATCCAGCTGCTCTTCTTGGTGCATGATGGGTATCTATGGCTGGATGAGCCTCTTCCCATCACGACAGACCTCATTCACCACATTTATGAACTTCCCTAAAAAGGAAAGGACTCTGCTACCATAGCTGAAGGAAAGGGCAGAGATTTGGCTCTCGCAGAAGCCATGAAGGCAAAATAGAAGTTGGAGAAGAAGAAGAGTGGCTACGCCATCTCCAGAACCAAGGAAAAAGGGGTACATGTAACAACCCAACTCTTTGCTGGAAAGGTTATGAGGAAGTGCCGCATTGATGAGGTACTCGCGCCACTGGTCGCATTGGCCAAGCAGTTCAGGGAGGGGGTCCAGTTAAATTGGTCCAAATTCCTCTGCAAGGAATTTTTGAAAAACTGTCACGAAGCCCAGGAGCAGGGTAAAACCTTCCACTACACGCAGTTGTTGTTATCCATCATGCTCATAGCAGGGCAACTACTAGAAGACAGTCAATTCCCCAACATTGACAGAGACTTACCGGCGGCCGCGAATTACGCTTTGCTCTAGGCCACAAAGGACATAAAACGGATTTGTGACGCCAAAATTTTCTGGGTGCTCATGGAGATGAGCATTCGAAAGTGGATCAATCGGAGGCCACGCCTGTCACCTATGGTGTACAATAGTTTGCAGAGTTTTACAAAGTTCAAATCCAACATGCGTAATGTATACATCAGGGCATGCAAGGATACAACAAAGCAATGGATGAAGCTCCCATTGATAGCCACTGACAATGCCATCTTCACTATCTTGGAGACATGGCCTTTAGAATGGCGCGCCCTAGACTTGGAAAAACTTGAGAGGGTAGTAGCATAGAAGAAGAAGGACAATGCCAAGTTGTGCATCACATAATTAGCTAAAAAATGGTGGCAGGAAATAACGATAGCTAAGGAAAAGGCATCACGGGAAGTGACACAGAAAGCCACAGAATGGAAAAAGACTACAAAAGCAGAAAAAACACAGGCGATAGAAGAAGCAACAGTGGAGGCTTATGAGGACTAACCAATGTCCTCACATGTGCGGGAGGCAGAAGAAACAAAAATAGCAGAAGGGAGCAGGCTCCCAGGGTCTGCGTCAACATAGTTAAAGTGCCCATGCATCGCAGAGAAAGCAAGACCAAGGAAGAAGGTCAAGGCCTTGAAGTTTTCCATTGATTCAACCACCTTAACCGAAGCTGATGTCCACGACAATGGCGAGATGGTCCCTGATGTCACAAGTGAAGCACTTCAAGATTTTATGCAGGAAGCACTGGACTGTGTTGGGGGCCCTCAGGGCGTAGCTACACGAGTTACAGGTGCAACCCCCTCAAGTAAGGATAGTAGGAGGAGCACAGTTTAAGGATAGTTGGAGGAACTCCATGCCAAGATCACCACACTGAAAGAGTGACTCGAGGAAAAGTCACGATGTTTGTGTTGGGGGCCTATTGGGCATGGAAAACCCCCACGACATATTTTGGGGCTCAAAGCCCAAGTTTTGAGTTGATATTGTTGTAAAGCTCCGTGAATTGCAAGTGCAAAATGTATGTTAGAGATATAGGGTTGTCCACCCTAGTTTTGAATATAATGTTGGCCTACCCATGGTCCGTAGACCATGGGATTGTATAAATAGAGTGAGGCTCTAAGTTGTAAAGAGATCCAATCCAATGAAGAATGGGCATGAAATGTCTTATGGATTAAGTCGAAGTGTGTCTTGAGTCATAGAGTAGGAAAATGCTCTGTAGCTAAGTGCGCAGAGGTCTAGTAGAGTTCGCAGCTGAGAGGACGAACCCCTACCGCTGAGTGCACAGGGTGGAGTCGAGTCTGTAATCGAAGAAGAGATTAATAAATAAAGGTTTTGTTTCCAATTCTATGTATCTGCTCTGAGTTATTACATGTGTGATATCATTTGCAAATATATTGTTTCTTTACTGCGCATACTTGTATGAATTGTGAATATTGTTAAGTATAACTAAAAACATACAAATAAGCTAAGTTAATCAATTGATATCAGATTACTAGTAAGGACTTGGGTAATAACATTGTTCAGCCCCCTAGTAGGGTTGTGTGAAGGCAGCACCTCAGGCTGCGAGGAATAGGGAAGTGCGCATAGCAACGTGCATGCAGAGTCGAACTGTGAACCACTTGAACTCATCAGACATGCAGTGAATGAAGTCTGCCGTCATGGAATAGGATCCTCCAACCATAGATACCCATCATGCACCAGGCAAAGTCACTGCTTCATGACGAAAATGGTGATGGGCGTGCGATGGAAATGTGGCATCCATAATAATTGCAACAACCTAGCCTTTTCCACAGCGCGTAGCCACTTCCGTGGCTCTAATGTTTTCACTGCCCCCTTAGTTTTCCACTTCTATAGGTTCTCCGTCTCTAGGTGCGGGAACTTCTCACGGTCAACGAGGTCATAGTCTACAAATTTCATGGTTGTCACGTGGCCTAGGTGCGTTCCCTCAAACACAATGTCATCTGGGAGGAGTGGGGTCTAGATTGAACTCTTTGTTTCATCCAGGTCCTTCGGCACTTTGGTTTTCTCGTTCCAAGGAGGGACATACCTATAAAGGGACCTGGACTAAGCTTTTGCACTCCCACGAAATCCTACTATCCATTGTAGGATTCACCCAATCCTATTTCCAAGTGGTTATCTTGTAGATATAGTCTAGATTGTCGTTGCTTTCATTGCCATGCACTGTCTCTGTGTAGTGCAATCCTTCCGCAGGGTCTAAAGGTACCACTATGCGCAATGACTTTTTCTCAAAAATCATTTTGTGCTTCTTTAGATTTATCACCCTGTTCATATCAGTGGCCCAATATATTCTCAGTAGCATGGCATAGGGATTGTTGTTTGGTCAATTTATTGTCCTAAATTTCTCTACATAAATTATCAATCCGGGTATCGTAAACTGATGAAGTGTAGTGCACTTTTTGTGCTAGATAACCCTTCTTACTTCATTGTTTTAGTGTTTTATGTTGTTTTCGGGGCTCTTGGTCTTTAGTTCCTAATGATTTACAATGTAATTATCAAAAACTTAAATCTAACTTTCATAAAGAGTATTCAAATTCTAAAAAAATGAAAACAAATCTTAAGAAAGAGTTGGAAGTAGAGCTTAACAAAGAAATGAAAACAAAGTTTCTATTCTTGTTTCACTATTATTTCCAAGTCATGAATTAAAACTGAAAGTGAAATTTGCAATTGATGTCTAACTAATTACATAAATAAAACTAAATGAAACATTTAGTTACTATGCCTCTCAATTTTGGGAGAAAGTCTTCTTGGGATGACATTTGAGGAATTCTGTACTTCATTATTCTAAGAGAAAACAAATACAGAGATGCAGTAAAGACTCATTGCATAAATGAAATGTTCAACCACTTAGTTTAGGATGAATTATCAACTTGAAGAGTTTTTCAAAAACATTCATTAACACCATGAGTCAGTAAACTAAAAATAAAATGCAAAGATAGTAAATGGAATTGATCAGTCTAATTGAGAATTTAAAGACTAGTAAAACAATGAATGAAGTAAAATAGATTACATTACTGAATTTCATTTTCTAATTACTGATAAAAACTAGAAAGAGATCAAGAAAATAGAAGCTACTCTAAATTATGAATACTATGAATAAGAAAATGATGAAAATTGCATTATAAACATTGTTAGTAAAAAAATGATTATAAAAACTCTGAAAGAAAATGATGAATTTACAGTTAACAAGAAGAAGAAAAATAAAATGAAATGAAACCTTCTTCAGTGCAGGGGCACTCTGCAACTAAGTAGGCTACACTTTCTCAATCAACTCCAAGAAAACTCCTCCAGATTTTCATAAAACATGTAGTCTTCATATCAAAAATAGGGACACAAAATGCCTAGAAATTACAGAGCTTAGAACTTCGATTCCACAATAAAACTATCACTATTACCACTAACTTCTTTGGTCATTTACGCAGGTATTTATAAGGAAAACCATACAACTATTTGTGGAGAAAAACATTCTATAGCCAAACACGTAGAAGACAGATATGCGGAATTTCTTCCTCGGTTGCTAGAGACATAAATCCAAGACATGGTGACTGTTGGATTTGGTTGTATAGGTGGCCGTTGGAGTCCATAGGTATAGGTAGTTGTTCCGGATAACACTTCCCATCACTATGAAACGTGTTAATTAACCACAAAACAGAGTCTTTTTACTTCGGTCTCTTCGTTTGACTTATCCATTGACCGTAGTCTTATGCCATCTTCTTTGTCGATATGGGCTAAGTGAATAGGACAGGGTCCATGTCACAATGATTTCCAAGTTGCCCATGTAGCTAGTTTCTCCTTCTGACACCTAGAACCCAAAAGAGCATGAAGGTGGCTTCAGAACAACTGATTAGCTGCAGAATAGGCTACGTTCTGTACCTAATATACAAAAATTTATTCAAATATAAAAACATGAAAGAATAACATGCAAATAACTAAATGTCCTCCTCAACATAGTATATACCAGTCATTGGTGATGAGAATGCATCTTTCTCTTGGGAAAACGAAGAAAAGGAATGAGAAGAGTTGCTACGGAAAGCGTAATTTTGAGGCTCAACATACCCCCATTGCAAAATCATTACATGTCCCCATGAAATTTTCAAAAATGTGAAATTATGTCTCCTATTACATCTATTTTAACACTTCTGACAGCACATCCAACTTCCTTTTCTTAGTTCTCTTTGCACTGACTGCGATCCTAGGATTCTTCATACGAAGTCTACATTTGAGGTTGATAAGTGTTCTGCTCAACTTACTATCTTTCCTCTTCATCTTCCTATTTTTCTTGTACCATAATCCTGTGTGTAACATTATGTTGTCATGAATTTCTATATCCATCTTATTCTATTCCCTCAAGGTTTCATTTCCTTTTTTGAATGTGCCTGTTAAAAATCTCTAACTCAAAGATTTCTTGTTTGAGAGAGCTAGTTAGAGGTTCTTGTGGATTGACAGGTTTCTCTAAATTGGTTGAGGATCCTAGATCCATTGAGGTAGTATTTTACTCTAATGACTCTATGTAGTCATAGATTTTCCTTTGTACTGGATCTATGTCAAGAGAAGCTCTGCTTGGGCTATCTTCAAAATTATGTACAGGGGAGCTTTGTGGACTATGTTTGGATGGGATACTGTTAGGAGATTGAACTGGGGTTTCTTCTTCTAAGTTTACGAACTGGGCTTCTTTTGATGTTACCTTCTTCACCTTACCTTGGATTCTAGAGCTCCTTCTCAGGTTTTGGAAGCTTATGGTTTTTTCTCTTGTGTCCTTCTTCCTATTTCCTATCTCCTTATTTTTCTTGATTTGCTCCTTAATATTGGTCAACCTTTCGAAGAGTAATTGTTCATCTTCTTGTGGTGATGAAGGTTCATGAATGTCTTCATCGATTTCTTCAGCTCTCTATTTCATTTTTCCTTTCTGCTTCCTATCCTCTAGTTTAGAAGTTGTCTTTGCATCATTCTTTTGTGAGGAGGTTTGAATATTAATGCTAATATTTCTCCTCCTACTTTTCTTACCATGACTCTCCTCAGGTGACTCTGGAGCATCCTAGAAAAAAGTTCTTACCAAGAAATCTTCCCATGTATCCCCTATACTTCTCTAATGGAATTCAACTAGTATTTTCACTAATCCATGACGATACATAGTTGTTTCCATGGATTCAATTTTCTTTTGGACATTTGTCACCATCCTTATCAGACTGTTTAGAAGGAATATGGGAAGGTTGATGGTTCCATTTTCTAAAAAATTCATTAATTAGCATATATGGTAAACATACATAGACCCAAATCTTCCTTCACATGTAATGAATTTTTGCAATAAACAACAACATATTACTCCATTTGTTCTTCAGTGCTAAAATAGGAATTGCATTTTTAAATATTGTAACATCCATACTTGGGTTTCTAAGGATCACTTTCCAAGATTCACCATGAAATTCCTTGTTTTTAAACCATCTTTCTCTATGTCTCAACGGTTCTGTTTCTTCTTCTATGAAGGATTCTGTGACTGCAAATTTTATATCTCCTATCTCCACTTCTATGCCATCAAATGACCTTGCAAAAGAATTGGTAATTTCCTTGTGGCAATCGTCAAATTTCTCAATAAAATTTAACCATTTTCCCTTCTGTAGCATCCCTTTAAGATGTGGATACCCTTCCATATACTTTACCCTTATTAGCTCTATCCTAACAATAAACCCCATATCTTCTATTTTGTAGAATTTACTAACCTCAAAATTACTCTCACTATCTATAAAACGAGTGCTATTTAGGAAATGGAATGATTGTGTGTATGGAAATGGAATGACTGTGTATATAGAAAACGAAAATACTGTGTGTATGAAATGGCTGCGTAAATATGAGAGAAAAAATTAAGAGCTGGCATGTAATAAATAGACAGTAAGGGTTTAGAGAGTCGTAGATAGGTAGGTCACATCGTTATCTTGATCGTTTAATAGGTGTACTTGTGGAGGACCGTTTGAGTATAGGTTATGGAGTTTGAAGCCAAGATTTGTTATGAAAGAATCATTGAGACCATTTGTCATTAAAATTGGAAGATATGGTGGAGACATCGTGGTGGTCAAATCAAATGATGGTTGATTAAGGAGACATGTGATTATACATACTATACAAACTTATGTTTTCAAATTGCTTTTTGAAATAAATTTTTTCATTTACCTTTGGAACCTTTACCTTTCGCTTGCTAATTTTTTTGATGTTGATCCATAGGTACCTTGAGCATGATTGGTCTTCAAAATTGATTTTTCTTCAATTCCCTGGATACATGATTTTATTATGAATTGTACACTTGTGCCTGAACTGATAAACATACTGTAGTTGTAGAATCAGATTAGCTACAGAACAAAATCAACTGCGGAACAGAATCGGTTGTAGAACATGAAACATAAAGTAGAAGATGGTTTATGGATCATGAATGAAATGGAAATGGTTATGTAAGGGAAATGAAATGAGATGTAAGACAAGATGATAAATGAAATGAAGATGGAATGAACACTTCAAAAAAGGAAAAGTTGAAAAATTTATTGATGAAATATGACAATGGGATGAAGTGAAACTGAAAAAATAAAATGGAGTGAGGCGAGATGAGATGATGAATTTTGCAGTATCTAAACTACAAAGTGACTGTGGATTTTTGTCACTACTTATTACAGAAAGAAAATGGAAAATATAGGGTGTCAAAAACCTCTGATTTTCACCCTGTATTTTATGTATAAGTATGCCAACCAATGATTGATTTTCAACCTTATACAATTTATTTATTTATTATAGGAAAAATAAAGACTAAGTTAGTGGAGAAGAAGGATTCTTCTTCACTAACTTCATTTTATAATTGTCTTGGAAAATTTTAATGAACTCCTCTTTTGAAATGGGTTTCTGATATATCTTTAATCTATGACCATTTACAAGAATAGGAGTTTTACTTTCATCTATTGTTCTAATCCTCACTGCTTCATTACTAAATACTTTTTCAATCTCATATGGCCCAAGACAATGAGTTTGAAACTTCCCTTGAAAATTTTAAACTTTGAATGAAACAATAGTGCCCAATCTCCGACTTGAAACTTCTTGTCCTTGATATATTTGTCATGCCATTTAGCCCTCTGTTGTTGGACTATACCAATCCTCTGAACTACATCTTGCCTGACTTCATCAAGTTCATTTAATTGCTCCAACCTATGCTTTTGTGCCTCTGATAAATCTAGTCCCAGTTGGATTGCCATCTTGAAAGTTCTGATTTGGAACTCTATAGGGAACATGACTTGTTTCCCATAAACAAGTTCATAGGGTGTATGTCCTGTTGTGTTCTTCCATGTAGTTTTATAGGTCCATAAGGCTTCAGTAAGTATTTTTGCCCAATCCCTTCTATATAGATGCACAGTCTTGGTGAGGATTCCTTCAATCACTTTATTTGTAGATTCTACTTGACCAATTGCTTGTGGATGATAGGGAGTAGATTTCCTATGCTTGATCTAGATTTCCTACGCTTGATCTTGTATTCTTCCACAAGCCCTTCCACCATGTTATATGTGAATTGAGATCCTTGATCTGTCACAATTTCTCTTAGAACACCAAAACGAGTGAAGATATCGTCAAAATGAAAATTAACTATAGATTTTCATTAGCAAAAGGTAATGCTTTAGCTTCTACCCATTTACTGACATAATCGATGCATACCAATATATATTTTTTCTGTTTAGATGGAGGATTAATTGGTCCAACAAAATCTAAGGCCCACTTTTCAAAAGGTTCGATGAGTAACTGATTTTGTAATGGCATTTCATTTGAGGGAGCAAGTTTCCCTACCCTTTGGCAGTCATCACATCTCCTGACATATTCTTTAGCATCTTTGAAGATGGATGGCCAATAATATCCTAAAGAAAGGATTTTATGGGTTGTCCTCTTGTCAGTAGAGTGTCCACCAAATGGCTCATCATGACATGCCTTAAGAATCTCAGGCATTTTATCTTCCCTGACACACCTTCTGATCATAAGATCTGGCCCTGTTTTATACAATTTGTTAGCGATCCATGAATATCTTGCACTTTCCTGAATAATTTTTCTTTTCTCTCTAGGAAACAAATGTGAAGGTAACTTTCCTGTGACCAAGTAGTTAGCAATATCTACAAACCAAGGAGTTTGAGTAGTTATTTCAAAAAGATATTCATCAGTAAACTTATCTTCAACTGGAGAATCTTCTTTGATATTCTGAATCTTGGACAAGAAATCAGCAACTGTGTTTTGTTTTCCAGGTCTATCTAGCATATTAATGTTGAATTCTTGCAAAAGTAAAAAAGCCATCTTGCAACTATGCCATTAGTAATAGGTTTATTCATCAAATATCTAATTGGAGAGTGATCTATAAGAACAAAGGTTTCATAGCCTGTTATATAGTGTCTGAACTTGTTAATTGCATGAACAACAACTAAAAATTCATTTTTAGTCACAGTATAATTCAACTTAGTGGGAGTCAAATTTTTACTTGTATAGTAAATGGCATAAGGAATCAAATATTTTTGTCCCAATATAGCTCCCAGAGCTGTATCTGAAGCATTTGTAGAAATATGGAAAGGGAGTTTCCCATTTGGACCTCTTAAAATGGGTTCTTTAGAAATTCTTCTTTCAAGGTTTCAAATGCCAACTGGCAATCAGAATTCCAATTGAATTCACAATCTTTGGTAAGCAATTTGAAGAGTGGGGATGCTATTTTAGTGAAGTCTTCTATAAATATTCTATAGTACCCTGTAAATCCCAGAAAACTCCTAACATCCTTTTGGAAATTTGGAATTGATAATTTAGAGATGACTTCAAATTTATATTTGTCAACTTTAATTCCATCTCTTGAAATGTGATGTCCTAAAACAATACCTTCTGTAAACATCATAAAACATTTTTCATGGCTTAGTTAAAGGTTTTTTTCCTTACATCTTTTAAGAACTTTTTCCAAATTTTCCAAAGATTCTTTAAATGTATTTCCCTAGATTGTAAAATCATCCATATATACCTCTACATAATCATGTATCAGATCATAAAAAGTTTCTAGTACCGCTCTTTGCAATGTTATAGGTGCATTATATAATCCAAAAGGAAGTACTTGGTAGGCATAAGTTCCCCATGCATGAGTAATTGTGGTCTTATCCTAATCTTCAGGTGCTACCTGAATTTGATTATAACCACTAAAACCATCCAAGAATGAGAAATACTTCTTACCTACTAATGTATCTAACACTTGATCTATAAAAGGAAAAGGGAAATGATCTTTAAGGATTACTTTATTCAGTTCTCGATAGTCAATACAAACCCTCCATTTACCATTCTTTTTAGGCACAACTACCAAAGGAGAAACCCGTTGGCTATCTGAAATTGGGTAAATGAAGTTTACATTCAGTAATTATTGGAGTTATTCTTTCACAATCTCCCTAAGATTTGGATTCATCCTACTTTGAGGTTTTCTGATAGGTCTACTATTTTCCTCAATGTAGATATGATGGATACAAGTCTTAGGATGAATTCCTTTCATGTTGTTGTATTCCCATGCAAATGAAGCATAATGTTTTTATAATGTTTTGATTAGCTCTTCTTGTTGTAGTTTCTCGAGGTTTTTTTTTATGTTCAATGTCCTACCTAGAAGAATTTCAATTATAGAGCTACCAAACTCTTCCATAGAATAGAGAGACATCTGCCTAGATGACAAATATTCAATATTAGATTTTTCTTGAAATTTCTCATGGTCATATTCTAAAGATGATTCAAAATTTTCCAATGTATTCAAAATTTTACTATCTTCACTAATTTCTGAAATAGTAAAGAGAGGTTGAATATCATCTTCATCATCAATCCATTCTTTGTCATCTATTTCTGTGATTGCTTTGGCTGGAGGATATAGAGTAAATTTCTTTGTTGAATTACCATCAGAAATGTACATGTCACCAAATCTACAGCTAATAAAAGCATCAACTGTGGCCAACCAAGGTCTTCCTAATATGAGTGGATGTCCTCCTAGATTATTCTTGGAAGTTAAGATCATGAAATAAACATGATATTCCTAAGAATCTAAGGATACTGAAATATCTTCTAGCACACCATCTGGTTTGATTACTGATCTATCTGGTAGTTGCACTAAGGTAGGCATGTTGAGAAGATAGGAAGTTTAAGTTGCTCCATAGTTTGTTTACTCATGATGTTTATTGCTACCCCTAAGTCAATCAATGTATTTGGAATTTCAATTCCATTGATATGTGTTTTGACAATTGGACTTCCTGAATCCACATATTTTTGTATGGAAATTTTTCCCATCATTATGTCTACTATTTTTCCTAACAGGTGAATTTTTTTGTTTATTTTTCTTTTCTTCCTCGTTTTTTTATGCTCAACTCCTTTATTGTTTTTGCTATAATTGGAATTTCTCTAATGGCTTGTAGCAAAGGAATTTTGATATAAACATTCTTCAATTTATCTAGAAAATCATAGTCGGGCAACAAGATCTGTTTTTCTACCCCTTACCAATTTGTAGTATTTCAGGAAAAGGAGGTGTAGGAGTAGATGTTGGTTGCTCAATGATAGGAGTTGTGTTCACTGATTCTTTTTGTTTTTCTTTTTCAATGTTTTGGTTTTGGAGAGATGTTCCCTCAAAACTTTTATTGACTTTTAGAGAATCTTCCTCAAAACTGTATTTTTCCTGAATAACTACAGAAGGTATTTCCTTTTCTAATATCCTTCCAGATCTTAGTTGAACATCATTAAGATCTAGAGGAGTAATCATGTAAGTTGGAAATTGTTGTCCTTCTACCATGTAAGCATTCTGAGGGTTTTTATTGTTGGGGTTTGGTAATGGTTGGGCAGGTAGCTGATTTGGTTTCTGCTAAAATGGCAGTAAGATTTGAGGATTTTGGTTTTGTTGTGGAGGTTGTTGTGGAAATGGCTATGAAAGTTGGGGGTTCTGATTTTGAAGTTGTGGATGCTAATTGTTGCTGAATGTGTGGGGGAGGATAATTCTGATATGATGGAGGATATTGGTAATATTGAGAAAATCTCCCATAAGGATTTTGTACTCCTTGTGCCCATGGTTGAGATTGAGATTGAGGTTGAGGTTGAGGCAAAGGTTGCTGCCAAGAATTCTAGTTTGGTGGGGGCTGAAGATACATTTGATTGTTAAATCCCTGATTTTGTGTCCCCTTCCAAGGTCTTCTAGCAACAAAACAAAGAGGTTCTATAGAATTTGGGATGGTTTCCTCTTGAAAGATAGCCTTAAGACCTGGGATTGAAGGACAACCCTTGGTATCATGGCTTTATGGGAAAATCATATAAGTTTCTACAATTTTAGCATCTAAAGGGCATTCCCTTAGAGCATGTTTTTTCTGCATTTTCAACAAAAAATGGCTAAAGCATTAGCCTCGGTTTTCTATTTGTTTTTTATTTTAAGGGTGTTTAATTGCTCACTAAGGCTACCTAGAATGTCATTTTTAAATTCACCAAGCATATTACCAATTTTTGCCCTACTTACATATCCCGTTGCAGATTTATTTACTCTAACAAGAGAAGGATTTATTGGCCCTTTCCCTGTTTTAGATTTCCCTCTTGAGAGATGAAGACACAATTCTCCTATATCATTTTATGGAAGTTGATAGATATCTCCCTTCCCCATCATGTTAAGGATATCTATCCACTCATCTATGATGGCTTTTAATAAAAGAGATTTCAAGGTTTCTTCATCTAAATTGTTCATCTTTGCTCTTTTCAAATTATAGTTGAATCTCTCAATCAAATCTTCTAAGTTTTCATCCTTTCTTTGCATCATTTTGAGAACTTCATCTTTCTGGTTGGTAAGCATGCAATAATCCAAGTACCTATCCAAAAACGGTTTTTTTCATGTCATTCCATGTTCTAATGGACTGAGTGACTAACCCCATGAACCATTTCAAAGTAGCTTCTTTCACTGTTGAAGGAAACAATTTAAGTTTTTGAGAGTCCTCTAGATAATCATAAGTTCTACACAAGACTTCAAACTCAAACAAAAATGTTCCAGGATACTCACTTTTCAACCCATAGAAGTTTGGGAGGACAGAGGGTGAGATATTTTTCATTGTGGCATTTGTTTCCTTATCCAATATAGGGAATCAAAAAGCATTATCTATTTCCCTATTGCTCTACCTCCTTCATTATTTCCTCTACCTCCTCCATTATTTCCTCTACCTCTCCCTCTACCCCCTCCTCCAAACAGTGAGAATTCTCCTTCTCGTTCCTCTTCTGCCATTATAGTTTCTTTACAGTCAGTATAAGGTTCAACCTGCAAGGTTACTTCCTCCTCCTCTGGTTCTTCTATTAATGGAATATGGGAGAGAGGTCTACTTCTTCTTCCTCACCAGGTATTCCTAATTCTTCAACTATAATGTGCTCTCCTGTGGAGGTGAAATAGGCTCTTCCTTTTGTTGGAGATTCTAAATTTTTCTCCCATGGGATTGACTTGGTAGATGAAGTAGGAGATTCTTTTGATTGGATTTCTGCCCCTGAAATTCCAGGAGTCCTATGGTTGGGAGTATGAGTTTGGGATGGAGGTGTGTCTTTTCTTGTTCTTGGTGGAGTAGGTGGTGTTGTAGGAATTGAACCTCTACCCCTAGCTATAAATCTACCCCTAGAGTCTCTTTCTCTATGCATGTCATATATATATATTTTTTAATGTAAGAGATAAGGCTACCTAGTTACACTTCCTCGGCAACGCCACCAAAATGTTTGGTCAGATTAGCTTCCTAAATTTCTCTACATAAACTATCAATCTGGGTATCGTAAACTAATGAAGTGTAGAGAACTGTTTCTGCTAGATAACTTTTCTTATTTCATTGTTTTTGTGTTTTATGTTGTTTTGAGGGTTCTTGGTCTTTAGTTCCTAATGATTTACAATGTAATTATCAAAAACTTAAATCTATATTTCGTAAGGACTATTCAAAGTCTAAAAAAAAGAAAACAGATCTTAAGAAAGACTTGGAAATAGAGCTTAAGCAAGAAATGAAAACAAAGTTTCTATCCCTGTTTCACTATTATTTCCAAATCATGAATTAAAACTGAAAGTGAAATTTGCAATTGATGTCCAACTAATTACAGAAATAAAACTAAATGAAATACTTAGTTACTATGCCTCTCAATTTTGGGAGAAAGTATCCTTGGGATGACATTTGAGGAATTTTGTACTTCATTATTCTAAGAGAAAACAAATACAGAGATGCAACAAAGACTCATTTCATAAATGAAATGTTCAACCACTTATTTTAGGATGAATTATCATCTTGAAGGGTTTTTTAGAAACGTTCATTAACACCATGGGTCAGTAAACTAAAAATAAAATGGCAAAGACAGTAAATGGCACTGATCAGTCTAATTGAGAATTTAAAGACTAGTAAAACAATGAATGAAGTAAACTAGATTACATTACTAAATTTCATCTTCTAACTACTGATAAAAACTAGAAAGATATAAAGAAAATAGAAGCTACTCTAAATTATGAATACTATGAATAAGAAAATGATGAAAACATCATAAAACATTTTTCATGGCTTAGTTAAAGGTTTTTTTCCTTACATCTTTTAAGAACTTTTTCCAAATTTTCCAAAGATTCTTTAAATGTATTTCCCTAGATTGTAAAATCATCCATAT
>Ga0115851_100235_pt1 | contig 21537 bp, 14 predicted proteins | sample InSIn2gowninarea_FD_83865 | JGI IMG/M metagenome (GOLD analysis project Ga0115851, IMG submission 83865)
ATATATATATATATATATATTTTTTTTTTCAGGCTAAAAAAAGCAAAATTTCATTTATATCAGAAATATAAATATTGACAAAAATATCCCCTCCCCTTTTTTCTCTGCATCCAGAGGGCTCCGACAAGGATGCCCCTTATCGCCTCTGTTATTCATTTTGGCAATGAATACTCTTAGTCTCCACATAAATAAAGCTGTTGAATATTCTAGAGCTTCCCCGCTTAAAATCTGCAGAGGAATCTCGATATCTCACAACCTGTTTGTTGACGATATCATTTTATTTGGTATGTTATGCAAGAATACTTGGGCATGCTTCTTCGTCATTTTGGATAATTTTCAAAAAGCAACAGGCCTCAAAATTAATTCTGAAAAGTCTGCCTTTTTTCACAACAGCTCGAGCCAGGAGATGATCGATTGGTTGTCTGAGTTGTTTGGAATCAATGCCCATCCTATCGGGCGGGGACCGAAATACTTGGGCTTTCAGCTTAAAGCCAATGGGTACAAAAAGGAGGACTGGGGTTGGATCTTAGACAAATACCATAAGAGAATTTCTGGCTGGCAGTACAGATATCTTTCTCTTGGAGGCAGAGTGATCCTTGCCCAGCCGGTGTTAAATCAGATGATGGTTTACTGGGCACATTTATTTGCCATCCCTACTAGCATTATTTCGGCAATGAATAAGCTCACGGCGAGCTTTATTTGGGGAGACCGTGCAGTGGGGAAAAAATATCACCTTTCTTCCTTAGCCAATTTATCCAAACCAAAGGCTCTCGGAGGCTGGGGCCTTTTAGATTTGAAATCTTTCAACAAGGCATTACTGTGCAGGATGCTATGGAGAGGAGTGTTTGAGGATGGGCCGTGGAGCTGCATTATTCGAGGCAAATACCTAAGAAGGAGGAGCTTAGCACGTTGGTTTGGAAGAAAGCAACTGGGCTCTCTAAGAGGATCGCCAATATGGCAAAGCTTATGGAAAATTGGCATGTTTTTCTGGAAAATCTATCCTGGCATTTTCAATCAGGCAAATATATTCTCATTGGAAAAGACTGTTTTATAGGCGGCCCTGACGTGTCTGAGATTCAATTGCCTTTGCTTAATTTTTTCCACAGAGTTAGTATCTTTTACTGGGAAAACCTCATTGCAGAATGGAACGGTCCCATTCCCCAATGGAAGGAAGTCGATCTTATGCAGATGCCAGCAGACATTGCCTCTCTGTGGGACAAACTTAAAATGCGTCTCAGGAACTGTGGAATCTTTCGTTTAAAGGATCATGATAGTCTCACCTGGAGAAATTCTAAGGTATTATATCAGGTCCAAGTTAAGGATGTTTATAAAGACTTGATAAGAAAAGCTCCTTCGCTGCTCAATCCGCCCTTTCCATCCATTCTATGGAAAACAGGATGTCCCTTAAAGATGATTTTGTTTTCTTGGCTGGCTTTTCACAACAGGAATCTTACTTGGGATACCTTGAGGAAGCGTGGTTGGCAAGGGCTGGGGGTTTGTCACATCTGTTGGGCTGAAGAAGAGTCCAATTTCCACCTTTTCTTTGCTTGCAAGAAGACTCGTCTTTTATGGAGAAATTTGGAACATGCCTATGGTGTCCAGCTCCCATCTCTTTCTTCGATGATCAATGCATTCTTATGGTGTTGTCTTCAAAAGAAAACCTGGAGATCAATATTCATTATTACGGTATGGTGCATATGGAAATGGCGTAATAAGGTTATCTTCAATGGTAAGACCCCCCATCTCATGGATATTTTTTCCTCCATCTCCTCTATTTTTGAATCAATCCCGCAAAGTTCTCCTAAGATGCCTCTCCAAAAAGAATGTGGGATTCAGCAGGCCCAATCTGTCATACCGAGAGCCTTCTTCGATGGGGCTGAGCAAGAGGGCCAATGTGGCTGCAGGGTTCATATTGTGGTAAATGAATTATGTAGCTTTCAGCTGTTCTGGAATGGAGGCAGTGGCTCAAACAGTAAGGCGGAAGCAATGGCCCTTGCTGGTCTCCTGCACTTTTGCCTCTTTCTCAATCTTCAGGGTGTTTCCATCTTCGATGATTCAAAGGTCTTAGTTGATAGTCTCAATGGTAAGGTCTTTATTAGAAATCCACAGCTCTTGGGATGGATTGAGAGGATTAATTTTTTCTGGAATAGATCAGAAGGGGCGTCCATTTGTCATATCAAGAGGGATCTTAATCATGTTGCAGATGGCTTATCCAAAAAAGGCCTCCGGATGGCCCTAGGTTTATGGTTCTTGCAGGTTTCCTTTGAGGGCAACGTTATCTCCATTCAGGACTTTCTTCCTCCTGACTTCTAATCCTGTTCTCGATCCTAGCCTCTCTTTCTTTCTCTGGTTTTGTATCAAGTAATATGAAGGTTTTTCTCTCGCTAATATGTTTTTCTAGTGATCGCAAGATGTGCCTCCTCTCCCCTAGCGATGGACGTTGTTTGCCAGATCTGGCTTTCTTTTTTGGGTATTGGTGCTTGATGTGGGCTGCGTTTTTCGCCATAGCTTTCCTGGTTTGATTTGGAGATTAGTCAATGAAGCTGTTCATTGGATAGTTTTGGACTATGCTGTTTTGGCCTATGTTGTTTTTCGACATAGTTTTCCTGATTTGATATGGAGATAGTCAAGATGTTGTTTATTTTGGACTATGTTGTTTCAATGGGCAGTTTTGGACAATATATGTGGAACCTGTTTTGTATTACTCCTGGCATGTGCCTGGGGTAAAGATTTTATATGCTTCTTGTCTTGAGGAGCTGATATTTTTGTCAATATTTATATTTCTGATATAAATGAAATTTTGCTTTTTTTAGCCTGAAAAAAAAAATATATATATATATATATATATAAATGAAATTGCTATTAAATAAGTGAATATTTAATATTTATAATGTTAATATATTTGTATATATGTGTATGTGTTATTTTTTATATTTTTATAAGAATTTAATGTGTTTTCTAATAAAAGTTATGTGTTATAGGTTTAAATCTAGAGAGAATAAAATATGTACATTTATATAATAGTCAAATTATTACACCAAGGTGGGTCCTTTAACATATAAATTAGAAATTTGATATATTAACTTAGTGTCTACCTTAATTATACCATAGTTGTGGTCTATATTGGAATTGGACCTGAGGAATTTTGATTTTTATATAAATAGATGACCAAATTTTGATTTCAATAAAATATTTTTCATCTAATACATCATCCAACGGATAATATGAAAAATAGTTGAATAGATTTTCATATTCAAATCAAAAAATAATAAAATTAAAATTAAAATTCATTTATTTCACCACTTGTAAACCACACACCAAGTGTTTACATAAATAAAATTCATTAAATAAGTAACAAAATCTATCTTATGTTTCATCTAACCATAAAGGTTCGACTAACCAAACATTTTCATCGATGCTACCTTTATGCTTTTATTCCACATGGATCTATTAACCCAGGTGGACATCGCACTTGTTTATATATGATGTTACGATGTGTAGCTCACATTTGATCCTCAGTAAAAGAGCCATCCCAGTTTGGGTGACCAACCAAGAGGGTTGGTCCACAACCTCCTTGTTCTATGAGGTAATGTGTTGGTCCTCATTCACTTGCACTCCTTGATATAGATCCAAAGCCATGACCTCAAGGTATCTCTTTTTGTCTTGGTAGGATGCAAGAGTGTTTAGTGGATGAGCCCTTACAGAAAGATATGGGAAGGAGGAAGTACTTATGGATTTTAAAAATATTATATTTTATTATTATAAGTTTATGAAAAAAAATGTTAAATAAAATAATATATTAAACATATTGAGTCAGTTTATATGTAATAAGATTGTGTTATTATACTTCCAAATAAGCTTATTCCTATATATATATTAATATATATATATATATATATAAAATCATTAAGGATATATTTAACAAGTTAATTGCATACTCATGTCAGCCCAAGACTGGATTCCCATTTCCATAATAAATAAATTTATTCTCCTCGGGCATTATGAGGTCATCATAGATAGTGATGAAAGCCCCTCTCCTGTAAACTAGCCATAGTATTAGCCAAAGACTTGTCTATTGGCATGAATGAGAGGATCTTGTCTATTGGCATGAATGAGAGGCCCAGATCGTTATTTTTCCCTTCGAAAAACTTGTATGACTACTTCCTTGGATTTATCTTGCCTGAATATCTGCATGCATGCATGGAGTTGCGCAGAATTTTATATACATATATATAATTTACAGATTTCAAACATTTCCAAAATTCAATAAATTAGAGTATCGTCAAACAATTCACTTCTCATTCAGTTCACCATATTTTAATATTACACAAAATAATGCCGCAATTTTTTCTTTGAAAGCATGTACTTGATAGGCATTGGACAGTGAGGGCACAGTTTTCCAGCATGACAACAAGTTTGCCTTGGTGGAGGCTACATTCGCCGCATAGATATGATCAGTGTTGCCGTTCATGGTGGATTGCAACAATGGACCTACAACCAGGCATGGATTTATCACTACCATATCCAAATTCCTTCTCTCCGCAATCTCCCATGCAAATTTCTCTTCCAACGTCTTTGCATAATTGTACCAGTTCTGCCCACACCAAGAAACAAAATTAGCCCATGGAATTCCACCTGTCTCTACATAGAATTTATGTTTATATTTATGTGTTGTTAGAGCCAAAGTAATCAATGCATTGGTGTGAATGCAGTAGTCCAGATGGCTCCAGTGATCATCATCAACAATGGAACGAGGGTCGTTGTGAGGATTCATGTAAACCACACCGTTAGAATATGTAAATACCATGGGCTTCACCCCCATTTCCACGGACGCCTCCGTAACATTCCTTGTTCCTTCCACCATTGGCTCTATCATTCCTTGTTCCTTCCACCATTGGCTCTATCACCTGATTGTGCATCATTATAGATAATATTTAATGTGAGTGTGCATATTTCCATGTGTCTATGATAGTATCTTGATTGAAATGACCAAGGTTTAGGGTACATGCATTACAGGGAATAAACAACTTATGTGTCCCTCGTGTGCCTCTCATGATGGGTGGAGCCTCCATCCAAAACCTAGATTGTTTTAATTATGATACACAATTTTTCTAAATGAAAAGAAAATTCATATGTGCCTAAAAAACTAATGAAGAAATTTGAATATAAAATATAATATCATATGTATATGAGATGAAAAATAATTACAAGGTGATTGTTGAGAAGGCAAGCCATGTGAAAGATAGTGTGGCATTCTTGGATAGTTGTGACTAAGCTTTAATAATCAATAATATCAAGTTTCACAAGCTGAAACCTCTCTTTCGCCCCTTCCAACTCTCTTAGATGCTCGTACTTGCCATCCTCTGTACTTCAATCTTCAAATTATTAAAAATGCATTCCATCCAAACTAAACAGAGAGTTAACACACACTTATGTCATTAAATAAAAGACAAGTTACTATTACGAGGAGGTCATGGAATCATAGTGAACCTAGTTATGGGTGAAGCTAATCAAAATTATGTTGGTAGAAGTACTAATTATAACCTACCAAGATTGCCCTGAACTGCTCCTTTGACATTATAGCCTTTGTTGAGGAGTTTCTTGACCAACCATGAGGCAATGAATCCCCTTTCTCCAATCACACATACGGTTTAATCTGATCTCATGGTTTATTTCATATTGCAATCTAGAGGAAGCAGTGAACTATAAATGCCTAGAAAGTCTATTATTTTGTCTTCCACCTAGATTAAACAAGGGTCGCAAGCAGTGGTAGTCCCTACCAAGTATGAAATTTTTTAATTGTTGAATAAATCTTTAGATAGTGATATAATCGCGTTCTATCATGCAATCTTGGGAACAAATATTTGTAGAATCCATTATTGGAGGTAAGGCGTACAACAGATAGATGGCTAAGTTGAAATTTCATACTTTGGCCACTCTTTCAGCATCAGCACTAAAGTGGATTGGCACCATTGCCTCCTGTCAATAGATGACCCATGACAATCCACCACAAAGAATAAAGGAGTCTCCTCCAGTCCAAAGTACCCAAGAAACTAAGTGAAAGTACCATCTCCAAGATAAGCCAAATCCTCATGAAGAGTATCTGAGTAACCGAGCCAAGTCGAGTAGCCACCTAGGTAGGACAATCTCTTCCATATGGGTAAGCTTAGGCCAAGGAAAAAAATCGGATAAATTTCATACCCTGCTTCAAAGAAAAGAACAAGAGATATTGTCAGTTAGAGCCAAATAGAATCTGGCACCTACTGAGCACGTTGACTCGGCTGACTTGACAATCGTTGCAGAGAAAAAAGTGTTATAGCATTGAAGCTCTTTGGAGGAGTGTTGGAGCATTGGAGGCCTTCGTAAGAGCACTGTAGGAGGATAATTCTACCTTTTTTTAGGAGCACTAAACCTGGGACCCTTGCTTGATAAATACCTGATTCCTGTGATAGGACCTATACAGAACAAAGGTTTCATACAGCACTAGATGCAATAAGGAATGACGCTTACTTACATTGATACAAAATTAGAGAAACGGAGCGTTAACGCACATGGTGCAACATGAAAAATAAGTTGCTTAGCTTATTGTTGTTGAATTACGTATATAATGATGCAGTCATTTCATTATTACTGCTTTCATTACTTGCTTCACTTTTGGCTTATGATATTACTGCTGACTACCACCCCACCTATACATGGCAGTTGTCTAGTGATCCCCCCCATTCTGGTAGATGATTTCCATCATCCAATAAATCAAATCACTTACGAGTCTCTTGTACTATGTCACAACCCCCCCATTTATCGATAACAATAGCTAGGTTAAAGATATAAATGGGGACCCTTTTTAAAATTTTTAGTTTTTAGCATAATAAAGCCTAACTCTAAGAAATTGCTTTGAAAAATCTTGCAAAACATCCCAAGGATGAAATCCTGATCGCAAATCGCACTTTTCATGGGACTATCATAAAACACCTTTAAAAAACTGCGATGCGCGATCAAACCTCCCGCTGGGATATCCCAATTATAAGCACCTTGTCATTTCACAAATCGCACTTCGCAAACTTCGCAAGTAATTAAGCTATGCCATTACAATGCCCATTAACGAGTTGTGAAATGCGATATTGCGACAATCGCAATCACATTTCGCCTTATAAGTAAGCACAACGCTATATTGTATTCATTTGAATATTGCGATACGCGAATAAGAGCGGTAAATGTGTGAAATAAATGCATTTTAAATACAAAAACAAACAAATTGACAGGATAATAAATATTTAGCGGCTCGATGAGAGATAATCATTTTCTAAGTTATGGGTAGTTAACGTTGAGTATCTCATTAAACCTTTCTCATGATCCAAGGTCACTACAGAAATGCTTTCAATTTTAATTGCCCAATATTGTCTGCACTGATATATCTTGTCCATTTTAGGCAAGCTACAAAAGACATGTCATTGAGGAAGGTGATGCAGAAAGAGAAGAAGTAGAGTATTGCGGAATCCAAGTTTATAGAGATGACTCCCATATTCTGTGATACAGTCTGCATCTCTAATGGAGGAGCGACAACTTGGGAGGTCATTTACAATAGGCTTGATGACGAACATCCCAAGATCACTGTTACAAGAGCAACAGCGGACTCAATAAGATCTTCAGGACTTCAATTCAAGGATGTTGCCTATTATTTCCTGCATAGGATAGGAGCGAGGGCTAAAATCCTCCCATACATGGATATGATCAGATGGGTGGTCAAAAACCTCACCATTCAAGATAGGCAATTCAGGAATTCAAGAAACGAACTCATGGTATCGTTCAGAGCAGAGGACATGAAGAAAATGTAACATATACCTGATCCTTAGGATATATATGATAAGACATATATGGCCAACTTCACAAAGAAGAACCCAGACCTCTTCAAGCTGATTCAAGGCTGGAGAGTATTAGACAACATATTCAAATTTGGCAAATCGAGTATGTATGTTATAGCCTCTTTGGAAAACCCTTACAACTATGCAGCTGCTATGTTATGTAGACTATATGGGTTGCCTAATAATTCTAAGATTTCCATAGAATGGGTTCCTCTAATTGATGTTTGCGTTAACTCCCACATCATGAATTGGGCCACCATCCTATCTAACAACCTATCCACCATCATTACTGAGTATCGACAGAAGAGAGCCTCCTCTCAAGAGAACCTCCCCCCCTTCTATTTTTGTGCCTACATTATGGACACCATTTGTTTCTGCAATGCATTTCTAACCATGGCTTGGAAATGGACCTTACATGATCTCTACCCTATCCACCTCAATCATAAGCCAATATGGGAATCCCATTATATACCTCATTTCTATAATATATGTCATTTTGTTGTTTTGCCCCTACATCAAATGACTTTCAATAAGAAATCCCCCAGGTTTTCCCAAGAAGCCGCAACAGACCTTCTAGCTGTTGGTAAATATTTTATTAAGAATGGTTCACCTACATATTAGGGTTTTTGGTAGCATAGCCAACCCACATGTCCCACCTTTATATATTTCTGATAAATTGTTAGCAAGGGAAATCACTTACGAAACCATAGGAAAAGGCCTAACTAAAGTCCTCAAAGAAAAAAAGAAGTTAATATGGCCCTCTTTTCCTATCAAGTGTGGTTCTTTTGATTTAGCAAATTTTAATCATGCCATTAAGGAGTCAGAAAACATGGAAGCCCTTAGGCTTCATACATTTCTGAAAAGGAAATTCGATCCACACAAGGTAGCAAATAACATCACTACTATGGTAAAGCTCAAGCCATACAACCATGAGGATAATGATTTTGAAGACTTGTTACAATTATCCAAGTCCTTCGAACAAGCGTTCGATTGGGCTAAAGTGAACCTAAGTCCTGAAAATTTTGAAAGATTTCGGGAACTCAGAAATGAAAGGCTCGCAATAATCCCACTACAATTGTTGAAAATTAAAGATAAGCCTACACCAAGTGTGACTTTTAACAGTGAAGGACCTAGTTCTCGCACAGTGTCTCAAGTGAATACTGAGAAAATACCAAATACAGGGAAGGCCCAAGAGATAGAGAATATAGTAGAGTCTAGCAGAAAGTGAGTTGAGAAACAAGTTTTGAGCACCCCGCCTAAATAAATCAGTTCAGAAGTCAAAAGCAACAGTTTGGAATAAGAGTGGGATCAGTTTAATCATAAACTACAAGATGCTCCCAAAACAATAGATATCCAAGAGGTAATGGAGTGTCAAACTCCTCAACATATTCAGGAGAATATAGAGTCCAAGTCTATGAACAAACAACCCAAACCCATGGATGAGCAGTCTAAACCTATGGATGAGCAGGCGACAACATCCCAGCAGACTAATATTATCCCTACTCTGCCTACATCAGAGATCATCTTGAAAGTGACCGAAATCCCACCACTTGATGTGTTCTATAGTCCTCTCCATAAAGCAGTAGTAAGAAGACAGACAAAAAGGAAAAGGGTAGAAACACTTGAGCTCCCAACTAGAAACAAACCCATGGACATAGTTTGGAGGGACATTCCTTTCAACCCAGTTGAGAAATTGACTAGATTGTCACAGTTAATAGGAGAACATGCAACGGCCACTATGAAAAAAGCCACTGAAGTCTCTACTTTGTTGAGAGAAAAGGAGGAGAGAATTGCACAGCTCGAGCAGCAGCTCGAAGCAGAGAAAGCAAATGTGAACAAACAAGTAGCCGAATAACTCGCCGAATTGCAACAGAGCATGGAGGTCCTGAAAATAAACCACCAAGCTGATATATCAGCTAAAGACATGTAACTCCAAGAATTATAGCAAGCCATGGAAAGATATAAGGACATTCCCACTACTGAGGAGTTTGTTAAAGAGGCTCTGGAACTAAATTCCCTCCTAACGAAACAATAGGACCATTTCTGCCAAAAGATGTCACACATTACTCCTTATCTGACCACTAGCGACCAGCTGACAGATAAGGCAATTGATCAGAGAACCAAGTTTACTAATCTCAACACTAGAATCTTGAAGTTCATCGAATGGTAGGAAACAGAAGACAGAAGGAATTCTAATCTACCTGAAATCAAGGAGACTCACAAAGACATTCTTTTCACAGATTGGGACACAATAATCAAGCAAGTTGAGCTAGGAGTGGCAAGGGCAGCTGGGGTATCAAATAATATAATCAAGACAGTGAACCACACTCTGCTTTTCACCAACATGCTAAAGGAAGGCAGTCTAAAGGAAATGCTCGATTTTGGTGCTTTGCATAAAAGCTGGTAGATAAAGAGGGAGACTCAAAGGGAGGCAATCGCAAAATTGACCAAGACCACCTGGGAGTTGTATTCGCAACACCTCGTAAAACTGCACAGCCAGATCATGACCCTCAATTTTTCACTTCATTTGACTCAGTGGATGTTGCCACCTCTCACCGATGCCATTTTTGCGGGACAACTCATGACACATTTTGGGGCACCCCCTCAATTCAAACCAATGACCGATATTTGTGATTTGAAGGACAAGCTGGCAGACAGCGAGTCATCATCTTAGTTCTGCTCATCAGGCCAATGTTTATTTTTAGAGTTAGTTAACTACCTAGGAGGAAGGTTGTTTGAAAACTCCTCAATTTTTGTATAATCTATTTTTTCACATTAGTTAGAATAGTATTTATACCCCTCTCATGCATTTAGAGAGGGGTCTAGAATTTTACCAAAAACATTTGCAAAGAATGCACTTTTGTAAGTTTGTGAATGCTTTGGTGGAAACTCTTTGGTGGAATTATGGAACATGATCATTTCTTTTAGATATCAAACTACTTTCTTTTCTTGATGCACTATTGTGTTCTTGGGAGATAATTTGATTTGAAGAAAGGAGTTTATCCATGTCATTTGTTAAATGAGCATAACTTTGCACATATGGTACTATTATCGTGTATGACTGTTTCTGTTTTATTTTAATCAGTGATAACACTTTACTGTCATGAATTATGTGTGATATTTATTCTTTCTGTTAAGAATTAATTGCATTATTGTATGATGCCTAGCTGAAATTGTTAATTTTCATATATATAACTCATCATATATGCGATATATTTTATAAATTTCTTTGACTAACTATTTAGTCAAAGAAATTATCTTGTACGTTATCATCTCTATTTATGCATGATTAATCTTTATTATCACATGTTAAGAAGATATCTATGTAGATCACATACCACACAGAAATACCTGGATTTATATTAGAATAAGTTAGTTAGAAGGTCTGCATGATAGAATAGGTCATTTAGATTATCATTATTCTATTTTCAAACACTCACAAACCACCCACTCTCATATTAAAACCCATACTAGGAAATTAGTCCCATTATTCCCAGCAGGAGCCACCACTTTAAACAGAAAAGGAGTTGTCTTAAGGTCTGGACGGGGTGGTTATCCCCCATGTTGTCGTAATGGTTTTCGAGGCCGTGAACAGATTCCTAATCGGCGACCTCACACACTCGTGATGTGGTCCTATTCTTGGGATTACGTGGGCAGTTTCGATCCAACCAACCCGAGCTAACAATTTTCAGAAGCAATCTATCGGGGATCAGATACATGGAGCTTACTGATATAGAGTTAATAAGGGTGAGAGTATTCATAGTTGTAGTATTAGCTTTAAGCTTGATATCACATTAGACTAAGCTCTAATTTGAATCTAAGCTCACATAGTCACAGTTATGGTCGTGTTGGGTGGATCGAAAGAGTCTAGTTTACAACAACTTTCTCATTACCAATTACACTATTAAATGGATTCAATTCACCCAGGTCATTACGAGAGATATTTAAATACACCCCATTCAAATGACGACGACAAGAACGAAACAACCCTAGAGAGAGTATGGTTTACAATAGCTTGCTTATTTACAATTACAATGTTAAATGGATTCAATTCACCTAGGTCATTACGAGAGAGATTTAAATACAACCCGTTATGATGAGAATGAAAAAAGCTTGGAAGGAATAGTAGGCATTTCAGCTTACCTCCTCGACATAATACTTCCCCTGGTGATCACCCCATTTTAATTTGATAGAAGCATCTCACCTTGAGCTTAGAACATGAGGATTGATTGTTTCGACAATCCACATTGGAGGTAAGGTTGGACATTGGATGAATAAGCAATGGAGCGTGAGGTGAGGCAGTTCAATGAACTACTCCCTTTGTAGTGCGGTAAGTTCTGCAAATTTCCTAGCACTATAACAGTTAAAATTCATTGCAGACCTATAAAAAACCATAATACATGTAGAGATTTTCACATACAAAAAATTTTGACAATTGAATTAAATAGAAACCACCATGATCTAACTCTGTGGTGCCATGATTTTTCCACTTGTCTACCCCTATGGGCCCACGACTTTACCACCTGTCCCTCTTTTCCATAACTCAACACCCAATGTTCACTATGCACTAACGGTGCTTAAATATCTTGGGTCATTGTGCTTATCTCTCTGCAACTCGAACTAGGGTGGGTACTACCTCCTTAAAAAATGCGACACTCTTAGATAAAACTTATTTCTACTGCCTACTGCACTGAACCAAGAAACTTGCATTCTTCAATTCACCTTGCAACCATGTACACTGGAAAATTGTCTCGAATCTGCGTTGAACCAAGAAATATGAATTCTTTTATTCACCTTGCAGTGATATATGTAGGAAAAATGCCTCGAATGGTCATTGTATTTTAGTAGACTCACCCGAAGATATGTTGGTCTATTGGCGATTAGAATTCTTGTGGAACAATAACATGGGAAATTTGAAAGAGTTGAGAGGGTTGCAGTTACAAGAATGGCTAGCTAGTCTTTCCACCACCGAGCAGGTAGTTAGTTAGATTTTGTGGGGATCTCAAGTGTGTTCCAGGTAGTTGCACCTTCCTTTAAGAGAGGGAACAAATCTGTTTGTTGCAGATAACATGTTCACTATCAAATGAGCTCATTGATTACATCTAACTACCACTTGAATTTTTTTTTTTGTATGTGAGTAAAGTTCATTCTATGAATTCGTAAACTTTCAGTTTACGTTTTTTCTTTCTACTTCAATTTACTATTTTTCTTTTCCTTTTCTGTCATAAGTCTGCAATTCCTTAGGTGCTTCTATTATACATATCAAGTCTTTCCTTAGTTGTTTCTATTACATGTATTATATGTGTAATTATAGGGATTTACTTTCCGTTGTTCTTCCTGTTGTTCTTGTTGTTCTTTATGGTTGGCCCGATCTTTATCCCTTTTCCAATAATAAAAACTTACTACGCTATAACATGGATGGAAGCAAAATAGTCCTATTTAAAAAAATGGAACAATTAGCTTAACAACCAGATCTGTCACCGTCTATCTAGCCAGGGCCTCTCCTATCCACTCGTTATTAGAGTTGGTCTACACTTGTGAACCCTTGAATAAAATAACAAGCATTTCGACCATAATTTGATATGTACAAACTATGTATGTTGCTTGAAATCCCAGGGTATAGAAGGTTGACTGGTTAGATGTTATACCAACAAAAATTGTGATTTAGTCACCTCAATTTAAGGGATAATATCTGAACATAAATTTCGGATGAGAAAATTGCTCTATTATGTGCAATTGAATTTTTTGCAGGTGGAAAGAAGAAATAGAAGGTTGCTCCACTGTCTACAATTGAATGTTATCTGAAATTGAATTAATATTCAATTAGTTTCAAGCATAGAATAAAATTAAATATGTGCACAATAACACTATTCCTACCTGAATTCATTTGTTGATTTTATTTTACAGGGGGAAAGAAGAAATAGAAGACTGCTCGGGTAGAGGTGGTGAAGGAGGTGATCAAGCTTATCAAGATAGAGAGTTGGTTATCCAAACAGAGAGTCGATTAGATCATTAGAAAAAAGAAGCAATATGTTAAGATTCTTTAACTATGCAAAAATAAAACAAGTCCATAAATTTATGTGACTATTATACAATACGTAGGAGAACTAATTAGTAGCACCATAGCTATATTATTCGCATACAATCAAAGGACTCGGAAATTATAGTTGGGTGAGGTCAAAATCTCTCTAAAATAGCAAGCACAGACTAACATATATGAAAACCACCCTACAATTGGCAAAAATATATGCATCATTTTGTTGTAATTATATGCATCATTCATTTTTTAATGAAGCTCTTGGGTTTTATGAACACAGGGGACTTGGCCTTCACAGTGGAGGACAAAATTTGCTTGGTTCGCTTGCATGCCCAACAAAGCCTCCTGAGTGTTATTGCATTTGGGGATATGCGGACATTGTATTTCCTTTGAAATTCCTGTAAAAAATGTTGAACCAACCTATTGTAAAATTCTTCTCCAAGGTGTATGTTGTCGTTCACTACCTTAATCTCAATTTTGTACTTGTTAGTTTTAAGCACAACGACATCCAAAGTCATTCTACCCAAATCGAATATGAGAACATTCTTAAAATTTTCATACCATGAAGCCTTTCCATACTAGTGAAGGAGGTGATGTGGTGAAGGTGTCCAGAGGTGGGTTGGAAAGCAATTCCTCACGAGGGTTGTCTGGGTATGCACAAACAAGAAAATAGGGGTTGCACGAACAAACAGGGAGGAGTGTGAGCTTGACATAGGGTTGTCTAAAACTAGTTTCAAAACTTTGCATAAAAAAGTAATCATCAAAACTTTACATAAAAAGTAAAAAGCATCCCATTGAATTGTTGGACATTGAATTGTTCCAACTTTGGATAAAAGTTCAAAAACGTTGCATGATTTTTTTGAAACCTTGGTTAAAAGTTCATTGAACATAGAATGTAGCCTTGGGACAAGTGAAGGTTCCAACAAGAGGCTGAAATCAAAACTTTGGGAAAAAACTTGGGGAACATAAATTGCAAATATGAAGTTTGGATAAATTTTGGTGGAGCGGTAATTTTTTTAGTCAAAATATGGACTAATGGTCTGTAATTAATGCAGGGACTAATAAGGTCCATTATTTTGTCTTATACAAGGCAACGACAATAGAATAATGGATAAGTGGCCAACTTATAAAAGAATATTTTGATCCATCCATCTCTTGTTGATCAGCACTATGTTATTTAGGCAAATCTAACAGTCAACAGTATGCTATTTAGACAGATCCAAAGGAGTTATAAACTTGGATTTAAGAAGGCTAATATTCAAGTAGTTCTTAAAGGCAAACCCAGAATTCAATCCCTCCTATCCTCTGAGATTCCACTGGCCAAAACACTACTCAACTAGTAGGAACCACCAAGAAGATAGGTAGCAAAAGTGATGCTTAACTAAAAAGCTTAATTGAGACAGGCACCAAAGGCCCCGTCGTGGCCCCCAGTCCCAAGCAAAATTTGAGCAACAAAACAAGAGTGATGTTCTTCTTGGTGATCAGAAGCTTCATAACTCAAAAAATTGTAATAGACAAGCTTCTCAAAGCCAAAGACAGTGATAAGTAATATAAAAATTTGGTGAGAGACATTGCACTACCCATTAACTATTATTAACTATTAATTAATTATGAGCCTGCAACTATTATTAATTATTAATATGATAGCTGAGTATTATTCAATCGTCTAATATTAAATCTGAAAAGAATGATACAAAGTAGCATCTAAGGAATATATATATATATATGCTTGAAAAAAAAAATTATATTAATTTTTAATTTAAAAAACTACATCATCTTAATATATAAAAATAAATATATATTTTATTATAGTCGAGAATATATATGTATCTTTCAAAAACTCCTCACTTATAATAAATTTTAAATTTTAAATTAATTTATATTTTAATAAAACCCGACTATTTTGATACCACCAAAATTATTATCAAGATAACTTATCTACGTAGCACACCACACTACTTTCTCAGCATTCAAATACTGGCTGTGGACCATCAATTGAGATATAACATGGACCAAATGTCAAAACATGGTAATCATCAATTCACTTTACACAACTATACCACAGGCACATACCCTGAGCTTACATTTCGAACAGCTCAAGAAGTGTTCTTGAAGTAGTCTTCAAACAGGTTAAGAATCCCATGAACACGAGTTATTGCATCACTCATTGATACATCAGCTCCATTATCTTCGTAAGTTTCTTCAGCCCCATCCTGCTGAATCTCTGTGTTCGCATCAGCTGCTTCTTTCTTGGTAATAAGATGTTCCTCGGTCTGCTGAATCTCTAGATTCTTCTCATCAGCTGTTTCTTTCTTGGTAATAACATCTTCCTCGGCCTCTGAATGGATATGGATAGAGCTACGTCCCATATAATTTTCCATCTCAAAAAGATGATGCCTGTATTCTGTAATATAATCCTTAAGTTGAGTAGAAAATGATTCAGGAGAGGGATTGTCAGTGTGGGCACCATTTGCTACAAGCAATATACATGATCTGCGATAAAAGTCCGAAAGCTTCTTCTCAGACTGTTGCAAAACACGTTTATAAACATCCACAACGCATGCAGCTTTTTCTGTTGGCATCTCATCCAGGATCTTGCAGATGCAAACATTGAGGGCTGCATAGATACTGAAGCATTCCTTCATGAGTAAATCCAGGACGAACTGAATGAGAGAATTATTTGCAATGGGGATCTCATGAAGATTGCAGTCTAAGAGGCAGTCAACGAGTAGTTGCAGGGACTTCATATCTTCCAAAACCTTTTTGACTTCTATACCTTCGGAACTAATCATTTTATTTGCGAACCTGAGAATCGTGGTGCAATGAAGTCTGCGAGCCAAATAGGAAGAGTATTTCCGAACCCAGAGAGAGCATTCCCGGGCGAGGGGAGTGGAACAATCCTCGAATTGTTGCGACGTGGAGGTGATTAGGGTTTTATGAGAGGACTTGTGCTGCTCGTCTTCATGAGTGAAAATGGGAATGTGACCGTCCCTGAGCAAGCGATGAATAAGTGCCAAGGTCTTGAGAGTGACCATCCAGTTCTTGGTTCGCTTCAACCGAGTTTCCACCGCATTTCTCAGATGTTGCAGTAAATCGGAGGATTGTGTTGCAGCCAAGGCAATGAGAACGTGATTTTCCTTGGGCGGAATTTCGTTGTGGCGAGTAGATTTCAGAACTGCGATATCGATATCTGCAATCTTGCTTATGAATTTGGCATACCCGATGTTACCAGCGTCCTTCAGCGCCCCGGCAGCTTGTCTCGACCACGACTCCATCCCCGACACAGATTACTACTCTTATATCGTTTGTTAATTCAATGAGAAAAATATAACATGCAACTGATTTAAATAACTTTTCACGATACTAAATTAGTGACCTTTTGATGGCTTTGCCGACGAGGCAAACAAAGGACTCGTTTTATAACATTGGCCAGGAAGTGTTTAATTATTTTTAATTAACAAATTTATATTAAAGTAATGCATTTTTTAATGGTTGTTGAGATGATAGTTTATTCCATGGAGACAGGGATGGGAGGGAAATTCTCATTACCGAAGGACAACACCTTTTTACATATGAATGCGGTCTTGCATCTATGGTTGAGGTTTATGCGTTCTTTTATAGTTTTAATTTAGCAATTTGTTTGAAGATAAGTAAACTAACATTTTCTTTGGAGATTCAAGTTTCATCAACATGGTTGAAGATAACTAAATGAACATTTCTCGGAGATTCAAATTTCATCATCAAGCATATGGTCACCAAAACCCTACCTTTAAATATTCATCTACTTTTGCACCAATTTTAAAGAGTTAGATTGGTTTCATATACTTTGGGACCACAATTTGGTAGCCAATGTAAAAGTCAATAAAGCTTCAAGGGAAAAAAGGGGTTCCTATATATTAATGATAAGTGGTATAAAAAACCAATCTCACAGTTAGCCAATGAACAATCAATCCCATAAGTAGCCAACACAAAGCCAATAAGACTTCCACGAAAAAGGGGGAGTTCTATATATTGATGATTAGCGATATAAGCAACTAATCCCATAAGTTACACTTCGCATCACACGCCCTTGAATCATTATAGTAGATGGTGATACACAAATCCTTCCTCCCCTCCATAGCAAGGACTTAAGCACAAGAAAAGTGAGGCTATGTTGCATGCTCCTATTCCATTCCATCCAATTTAATGAATGCCCTATGCAATTCACCTAAGGTGGAGAAAAAGCCCACCTCCCATTTGGTCTCAAGTTTCGTTCTCTTAGGGTTGTCGTTTGGTTCTTTAAGGTTGATTCAAGATATTCTCAAGGATCTTTGATCAAACATTTTTGTGTTTATTTCTCACTTCAATTACTCCTTTCTGGTTTGGCTACAATTTATCCCATATGTTATTTTCCTTCATCATCCCAATTCCCTCTTTGGATCTCTTTATATTGCTAATTGTGCACCATAATAGCTTGGGAATTGTTCTCAATAAATTAGGCCTTCTTGTCTAAATTCCTCAACCAAAAATTTCTCCTTCTAGTCTCAATTACTTAGTATATATCTCCACGGGCCCAAATTCCATGGATCGTATTGAGCTCTTGGAACGTCGCCTCTTCCTCCAATGACTAGAATCAATCCTAAATGATATATCCTCCTCCTTTAAGTTACATATGGAAGCACCCAACAAACAAGATTCTAGCACCAATCTCAAGCATGAAATTGTGATGGGAATGTTACTTCATGATGTAGGAGAATCCTAATAAAATGAGTATTTTTCTAAATATATGAAGTTTTTAAAGAATTCCACATTTTGTAGATTTTTAGAAAATACTAGAAACAAATTATTTTTAGGAAAAAAATGATGATATGATCCTAAAATCAAGAGGCTTTCTCTCAACTTCCTCCAAAAATTGAGAACGGGAATTATCTCTTGAGAAATTCTAGATCTTTCATTCTCAAGTATAAATAAGATTGTAATCATTCGCTGGAAACCAAGAAAGGACTAGAGCCTTTAACAAAATAAAGGTTGAATGTTTCATGAGTTGGGTTCTATGTGTCATCATTTTGGTATCAAAGCCTATAGATCCCTCTATGTTTCACATTGTTGCACTAATTTGTAGTAAGTTGTTTTCATTGTTGTTTTGTTTAGCTATAGTTATAGCACCTAAGTAGCACAACGAAAACATGATCAGCACATTGTGAAAGACATCGATAGTAAAAGGGAGATATTAGTAAAAGAAAATGTCAGGAATAATGAAAAAGAGATAGTTGAGCTAAAGAAAATATTGAGTATTTTGATGACACTAATAAGAGAGAGCTTGAATTGTGGTTGGAAGCTTAAGAAAAGAGTTAAATGGCCTATTGTGCAATTATATACCAGGAAGGTGATACACAAGGTGAAAGTGTGGGTTAAAACAGAGGAAAAACTTAGTAGAGTTGCATATGGACAGAGATCCATGAAAAGGGAAGGAGTTCTAATTTGTGAGCCAGAGCAGGGAACAATGCTCAGAGAAGATGATGAAGAATATTAGAGACTTGATGAAAGTCTTATGGAATGTCAGGAGGATTTAGATCAACACAAGGAAGAGATGTTAGGGGCATCAACAAATATGAAGGAGTCTCATGATTTTGAAACTAAGGATTCATGTGTGTATGCAAGTTTTGCAAGTTATGAAGATGGGAAACCACTAAAGGCTACCATAAAGGAAGAGAAAAATGTAGAATTGTCTAAAGTAGGAAAAAGTGAAAAGGACGGAGGAAAGAATATCTTAGCATTTGGAATGAAAGGTAAATGTTGTAAATTTGTTATTGGCAATGGAAGTACTAACAATTTGGTGTCTATAGAGATGATGAAGAAGTCAAATCTAACGAGGACAATGCATCTTACTCCATACAAAATTGTATTGCTACATAAAGGACACCAAATATTGGTAAACGAGCAATGTGAAGTAGAGTTCCAAATTGGATGCTGCAAATATAAAGTACTTTGTGACATCATTCACAAGGATGCATGTCACAATCTGTTAAGCAAACCTTGGCACTATGACAAAAAAGTAATGCATGATGGAAGAAGAAACACATACACTTTTGAAAAGCATGGCGAGAAAAACACATTGCTAACACTAAAGGATGAAGGCTCTATGGCACAAATTAGTAGTCAAGTGTTAATGATGAGTGAGAAGGAGTTTTTGAAACAAGACACTAAAGAGGAAGAAATATATATATTACCTAAGGAGACTGATACAATTGTTGAAGTAATCAATTTGCCTTTAGAAATCATAGTTTTTTAAATGAGCATGATAATATGATGACTAATGAATTGGTTGGTGAAGTATTGATGAGAGTAGAGAGAGATCATCCAATGACATCTACTGCAAAAGAGAATTTTCAAAAAGAGATTATGATGAACCGAAATAGTGAAGAAATTGTTATGTGTGAACAACAAAAAGATGAAGAGAAAGAGGTCGCCTTGAGAGAGAACGATGAGTTTTGTGTGAAAAACTAAAATTGATCTTGAAAATAAAGATTGTTGTGAGAAGGTTGTCGAAGATGATGTACTTGTATGTTTGAGAGTTAACGAGCATAAGCAAGTGATACAAGAACAATTTCATGCATGTAAGGTGAAAAATAAGACAATGGAGTGTATATATGCAGAAGAAAAGAAGGAAGGACAAAAGAATAAGAAGACAACTTTTTTCCAAGTTGTCCTGGAAATTATATACATGGAAATTTATTATATGGCTAAGGATGGGCTTTAGAAGCCCGATGAACAAATTATTTTCTTTAACATGTTTGCTTCATGAGCAGGTGAAATTGAAGAACATAGGAACCCATTGAAGATAAAAGTCAAAGAAATAACTCATGAAAAGATGTCAACTATGCGAACAAGATTATTATGCTTTACCCAAATTCAAGAAGAAATCAAGGTTCCAATTCAAAACATTAGAGTAAAATTAAGAAGAAAAACATGTCTATATCCAACAAATAGACCTTGGGATTCACGAGGAAAATAATTAAAAATATCATCCTATGCACTTGAACTATTTCAAATCAATACAACAACAATGAAAAAAATTATGGACTCCATGAAGAAAATTTTCCCCAAGAGTCTCATGCAAGAGCATCCTAATAAAATGTGTATTTTTCTAAATCTAAGAAATTTTAGAGGATTCTAGATTTTGTATATTTTTAGAAAATACTAAAAAATAATTTGTTTTTAGGAAAAAGTTATGATAGGAACCTCAAATCAAGAGGCTTTCTCTCAACTTCCTCCAAAAATCGAGGAGAGGAATTATCTCTTGAGAAAAAATATATTTTTCCTTCTCAAATATAAATAAGATTGTAATCATTTGTTGGAAACCAAGAAAGGTACTAAGCCTTTAATAAAATAAAGGTTGAGTGTAACAACCCCAAGTTAAAGTCTCATGTAATAAAGGACACTAAAGGCAAAGATAATACCAAGGTCATGGGACATGTATTCCAAGCTGAATGGAGGGGGAAAACATTATAGTGGGCATTAGTTGTGGTTAATTAATGGATATGGAAATTGGAAATGGAATTGGCAAAGGCAAAAGGAAATAAATAACAATTAATTAAAATAATAAAGGAAAATATGATAAAAGTAAGATGAAAAGACAAGGATATGTATTCAAGGGAA
>Ga0115851_100236_pt1 | contig 21484 bp, 25 predicted proteins | sample InSIn2gowninarea_FD_83865 | JGI IMG/M metagenome (GOLD analysis project Ga0115851, IMG submission 83865)
TATCACTATATAGCGACAATGCCTCTTCCTGGCCTTCAAGAGTTTCTCCTTCACTTACGCCAGCACCACTTAAATGGCGGCGCAAACCAAAACAATCTTATAAGTTTTTGCTTTCTTGGTTTAAGCCGTAATTTATCTTCACTTAAATCTATGGCAAATATTCATATTTTTTGGATAGATGAAGCAGAAACTGTAAGTGAACAGGCTTGGTTGCAGCTTGTACCCACTGTGCGTGAAGAAAACTCAGAGATTTGGGCTACTTGGAATCCAGTTTCTAAACAAAGCGCCGTTCATAAGAGATATAGGATTAACCAGCATAAAGCAGAAGAATTAAGACTCAAAATAGTTGAGTTAAATTGGCGAGATAATCCATGGTTTCCCAAAGTATTAAATGAAGAAAGGATAAATGATAAAAAATTTAGGCCTGAATATTATAATCATATTTGGGAGGGAGATTTTCAACAGGTTTTTGCCGGTTCATATTTTACTAATCATCTTATGCAAGCCAAAGAGGAGGGGCGCATAGGAAATGTTTGTTGTGACCCTTTAATGAGTTATAGAAGCTTTTGGGACATTGGTGGTACAGGGGCAAAAGCTGATGCAACAGCAATTTGGATAGCTCAATTTATAGGACAAGAAATTAGAGTATTAAATTATTATGAATCTCAAGGACAACCTTTAGCTGCTCATATAGATTGGATGCGAACTAATGGGTATAGTCAAGCGTCTATTACTTTACCTCATGACGGTAGAAGCTGTGATAAAGTTCATAATGTAAGTTTTGAAAGTGCTTTAGCGCAAGCGGGTTTTTGTGTTGAAATAGTTCCAAATCAGGGCGCTGGTGCTGCTCGTGCAAGGATAGAAGCGTGTAGAAGACTGTTTGGGCGTGTGTGGTTCAACCAATCTACAACGCAAGCAGGTCTGGAAGCTTTGCAGTGGTATCACGAAAAACGAGATGATTTAAGAGGTATAGGTTTAGGTCCTAATCATGATTGGTCAAGCCATGGTGCTGATGCTTTTGGTTTAATGTGTTTAGTGGCCTCGCCTGAACAAATAATGCGCAGAGATAAAAAAAGATACGGCGGAAATACGGTTAATGGCGGCTGGATGAGTGTTTAAAAATGGAGTTAATATGCAAGAATATGATGAAATAGAATTATTTACTAAATTAAAAAAATGGTATCAAAACGATATAAAGCGGGTGGGAGAATGGCGCAGACAAGCGGTCGAGGATTTTGCTTTTTATAATGGCGAACAATGGAGTGAAGAAGATAAGCAAGTTTTGCGTCGTAACAAGCGTCCGCAAATGACCTTTAATAGAATAGCGCCTTTGGTGAATGCTGTAATTGGCGCAGAGATAAATAATAGTAGGCAAGTTAGATTCATACCCCGTACTGAAGGGGATGCAAAAGTAGATGAAATATTAACCGGTGTTGCTGAATGGTTTAGATATAACGCTAATGGTGAGGATGAAGAATCTGAAGCTTTCGCAGATACGGTAATTGCCGGAATGGGGTGGGTAGATACTAGATTAGATTTTAATTCTAATCCAGAGGGCGAGCCGGCTATGCAACGTTTAGATCCATTTAAAATGGTATGGGACGCTAATGCCAGTAAAAGTAATTTAAGCGACGCACAACGTTTGTGGTATGTAGATGAAAAATCTATAGAAGAAGCTCGTGAGATGTTTCCTGATACACATGAGAGCTTCTTGGATGCTGCTTGGGCTCGTGGCTGCGAACAAAGCGATGCCCATGCCAAAGATAAGGTTACTATTGTAGAGGTACGCTGGTTTGAACAAGAACCTGCATATTTTGTATATGACACAATGGAGATGTCAAATAAAATATACAATTATAGCGAAATCTTAGATTTAATAGCTATATATCCGAAAATTCAATATCATCGTTTTATGCGTCGTGTCGTAAAGAGAGCTTTTTTAGGAGCTGAATTATTGGCTATGCCAGATTCTCCTATAACGCCTAATAATCAATTAGGGTGGGAATGTATAACAGGTTATTATAATAGAACTTCGCGACTATTTTATGGCTTAGTAAATCCTACTAAAGATCCTCAGCGTTGGGCTAATAAATTTTTTAGTCAGGTTATGCATTTACTTAACAGCCAGGCAAAAGGGGGTTTATTAGCAGAGCGGGGGGCTTTTGATGATGACCATCAGGCAGAAGAAAGCTTTGCACGAGCAGATCAAATAACTTGGCTGCGTAATGGTTCTTTATCTGGTGGGGCACCACGTATACAACCTAAACCTGTAGCTAGCTTTCCGGCTGGATTTTTTCAATTATTTGAAGAAAGTAAAGGCTCTATTATGCAGGTAACTGGATTATCTCCAGAATTTATAGGTACAAGAGAGGTAAATCAACCCGGGGTGTTGGAAACACAAAGAAGGCAGTCTAGTCTTAATTTATTAGCCTCTATTTTTAATAATTTGAAAAAATATCGCAAAAAACAAGCGCTAATAATTCTACATATAGTACAAAATTATTTAGTTGATGGCCGTTTAGTACGAATAGTTGGCGCAGAAAATCAACAATATATAAATTTAACAAAAGAAGTATGCGCTAATAATGAATATGATGTAATTGTTGATGATGCACCAACTAGTCCTAATGAAAAAGAACGTACTTTTGCTATATTGCAGCAACTTTTACCTTTAATTGGACAATATATAACACCTCAGATGGGACTAGATATTTTAAAATATACGCCGTTACCATCATCTTTGGTTGATAAATGGATAGCCGAATCTCAAACACAGTGTGAGTAAATTAATGAAAAAAAATGAGTATATGGTGCCTCTGGCAGCTTTACTAGATGAGCGTAAGAAACATAAAAAAACAAAAAATAAACTAAAGAAACTGCAAAATATTAGTTATTTCAAGCCACGGCAAAAACCTATTGAAGATATAATTGAATATATTAAAGAACTAAGTATTTCTTTACAATAAATAATAAAGTTAAAGGCATCTTTTTAGATGCCTTTAACTTTCGTGTTAGACCTAGCTGGTGGTTTAACATGTATTGAAAAACTAGCCTACGTTAAAAAGCTAGCGATAAAGCTTTTACTAACTCAAATATAATATGGAGAAAAGTATGGCTGTAACCAAATTCGGTGTTAATAGCGAATTTGCAATTAAAACTTGGTCTAAGCAATTAGCTAGTGAAATTGCAAAATCAACACCTATCGCCCCATTAATAGGAAATGATACAAATAGTATTATTCAGTTAAAAGACGAAACTAATAAATATGCAGGAGATAAAGTAACTTTTGGTTTGCGCCGCCATTTAAGTGGTGCTGGCGTAAGTGAAGGAGAAACTCTTGAAGGCCAGGAAGAGGCATTGTCGCTATATAGTGATAATGTATTTTTAAGTGAATTAGCACATGCAGTAAGAGTTAAAAATGAAGGTACGATAGATTCTCAGCGCGTAGATTTTAATCTCAGAGAAGAAGCAAATGCTGGACTTGCTGACTGGTATAGCGAAAGATTGTCGCTCAGTAGCTTTATTCACTTATGTGGCTATACTGCAAATAAATTAAATTATGAAGGTGTAGATTTAGATTTAACTAAATTGCTATATACAGCATTTAATAAGCCAATTGCGCCAAGTAAAGAACGTTTTATCATTGCAGGACAAAAAGAAAAAGAATCTAATCTTGTAGTCGCAGATAAATTTGATTTAAGCCTTGTTGATAAAGCAGTGGAATGCGCTAAACTTGCAAGCCCTAAAATACGTCCAATAAAGGTAAATGGTGAAAATGTATACGTAATGTATTTACACCCTACTCAGATCACTGCATTGCGTACAAATACAGCGGCTGGACAATGGTTAGATATTCAAAAAGCGGCATATAGCGGTTCAAGAGCACAAAATCCAATTTTTGATGGCTCTTTAGGTATGTATAATGGTGTTATATTGCGTGAAGCATACCATGTTATGCCTGGCATAAGCGACAAAAATGAAACATTACCAAATGTAAGAAGAGCGGTGCTTTTGGGAGCTCAAGCTGGCGTGATTGCTTTTGGTCGTGGTAAATCAGTAGAACGCTATGAGCTACGCGAGGAGCTTTTTGATTATGGTAGAGAATTAGGTGTTGGCGTAAAGACTATTTACGGTTTTAAAAAGACGGTATTTAACAATCAAGATTTCGCGACAATTGTGGTTTCTAGTTATGCAAGTGAAAGCTGGAAAACAGAGCCCAAAAAACCCCCAAAATCATCTAAACAGTAGATTATAGAGGAGGAGGCCGATGCTTCCTCCTTAAGAGAAAGGCATATTATGGTAGAAGAAATTATTGAAACACCACAAAATGTAGAAGAATTACAAATAAACGAAGATGCACCAGAACACCCAAATGAAGATAATGAACAGGCAGTACTGATAGACAATTTTGCAAATGAGGTGCAAGATTATAGTAAACAAGCTCCAGACTTTGCAAATGCATTTAATTATTTAATAGAATTACGTGATAAGCAATTAACGCAATATAGCTCTTTATATCCAGAGTTAAATGATACGAAAAATCGTAATCAACAGATTGAAAGTGAAGCCCTAGAAATTATAAAAATGGCAAAACAATCTGGCAGTAGTGCAGCAGATTTTATGTATAACTTAGCTAAGAATTTGGGCTATAAAACGGAAGAAGCCAAGCCTATTTTAGCTCAAGATGAAGAAGCAAAAAAAGCCGCAAAAACCTTAACAGCAAGTAATGGTGGTGTTGCTAATTCTCCTATGACCATAGAAGGTTTATCAAGTTTAAGCCAAGAAGAATTTGATGCTTGGTATTGGCGCAATAAGCAAGAGTTTAAGCGAATTATGGGAAGTTGATATGAAAACTCTAAATTTGGAAAAAAATCATTTTGAACCTCTTAGAAAAATATTACGTATAAATTTAGATGCGCAAGAGGGGCAATATGATGAGTTTATAGATATATCTATAACTAAGTCATTTGACTTTTGCCAACGTTTAGTTCCAAGAAGTATGGGTGAAATTTTGCAAAATTCGATAAATTTAAAAGAAGGAGAAGGTTGGTACGAAATTCCAAATACATATGTTAATGAAATTAAAGTAGCAAATATTAGTTTTGGTAGTGAGAAAAAATTACAGCTAAACATGCTTAGAACGTTTGATTTCTTAAATTTATCTCGGGAGCTAGGCTTCCCTAAATTTTATAGTAATTTTAACGGTAAAATAGGGGTAAATCCAATTCCTTTTGCAAATAATATGATTTTAAATCTAGTATATATAGGCTATAGCGTTGAGTATTTTTTATCGAAATGCTTTGATCTTATAGTAAGCCGGGCGCAATATGAGTTGCACAAGGACGTTACGGGCGATATCAGGTCTGCGCAACAATATTTAGCAGACTTTAAAGAACAGCTTCTTAGCCATGACTTAGAAACATCTAAACAAAATTGTGAAGGACATATAATAGCAACTACATTTTAGAAAGGGCAAAATGTGACTTTAATAAATATAGCACCCTACAGCCCGGATAATGCCACTTTAAGTGGTCAGTATAGTGCATATGTAAAAAATGTTTTAGTTGGACAGGATTCTTATATGCCTTTTCCATCTTTAGAGAAAATAAGTGAAGTACAGCCAAATAAAATATACGGTGCTATCGCTTTTACCGACCTATTTGGTAAGGTAAAATTCTTTATAGGAACAAATAAAAAACTATTAATTTTAGATGGTTATGGTTGGAAAGATGTAAGCGCTCAGGGTGTAGAATATAATGCAAGTAAGGAGGCGCCGTGGAGTTTTGCTTTATTTGGTAAATATATTATAGCTGTAAATGTAAATGATAACCCACAAATTTTTGAGGTTGGGCATAGTAATAATTTTCGTGACCTTGGCGGAAAACCACCACGGGCTGGTAAAGCCGTAGTATGGGGCGATTTTCTTTGCCTAATGGGATTACCAGATGCTCCAAACAGGGTATTTTGGAGCGGCTTAAATAACATCGAATGTTGGACACCGCAAAAAGAAAGTTGCGATTATCAAGATTTCCCAGAGGGCGGTACAGTACAAGGTAGCTCGCAAGATTCAAATCCAATAATATTTTTAGAAAATGCTATATATTATGGTCAATTTTTACCAGGGTCAGACATTATATTTAGTTTTAAAAAAATATATGGTGGTCAAGGCGCAAAATTCTCTGGCTCTATTGTTGGTAGAGGGCAAAATATATTTTATGTTGATAATAAAGGCTTTTTTCAAATTAACGGCGCAGGAGAAAATATACCTATAGGATATGGCTATATTAATAGAACAATATTTGAAAAAATGTCTGGTACTTCGGAGGCAGTTATTGCAAATATTGAAGCTGTAATAGACCCTTATGCAAATAGAGTATATTGGGCAATAGATTATGATGGCTCAGGAAAATTTACAGAGATTTTAGTATATGATTGGCAGAATGCCGTTTGGAGCCGTATTGAAATAGGTATTAGTTGGATAGTACCGATGTACAGTTTGGGCTATACATTGGAAAGTTTAGATAATATTTCAAAAGATATAAATAATTTTCCGTATTCTTTTGATGATCTTCGTTGGAAAGGTGGATATCCACTATTAGCTGCTTTTGACAAAGATGGATATTTATGCAGTTTTACCGGCAAATCTATGTCTGCTGTAATAGAAAGCCAAGAATTTAGCACAAGCGATGGTACTATGCAGCTTTTATCACGGGTAAGACCTATTATAGATAGTGATAAATTTACAGTTACCATAGGAAAAAGACAAAACTTTGATAAAGCTATACAATGGACAAAAGCTTATTCAGCTTCACCACATACTGGCAGTGTAGCAACATATATAAGAAGCAGATATTTAAGATTTAGATTAAATATTAATGAGGGCGCAAATTGGACGCATATGCGGGGATTTGATGCCATATTTTCTTCATCTGGCAAAAAATAACATAAAAGTGAAATAGATGTATAAGATATATAACACTCATAAGTGGAGCTATGAACAAATGCGCCCTTATAGTGAAGACTTAACAAAGGCAATGAAAAAGTTAGAAGCAAAATTTCCTCGAGATATAAATATAGAAGAAGTTGCTTATGAAATAGCAAAAGGACAGCAAAATTTATGGTTGATTTTAGATGAAAATCAAAAATTTTGTGCTTTTTTAACTACAGAACTTAGTAGAAATTTAAAAGGTGAAAAAAGACTAACACTTTGCCAGCTAGGAGGCAATGGCGGCGCTGGCTTAGCTGATGTTTTACCTAATATAGAGCAATATGCAAAAGAAAATAACGTGAAAGAAATATTACCTATTGGCCGTATAGGGTGGCATAAGCAGTTAAAATCTCACGGTTATAAACCATTAATTTTAAAATATAGAAAGGAACTTATCTATGGGTAGTTCAACTTTTGGAAAAGGAACTAAATCTAATAATAGCAGCTATACGCCGCCTGATTGGGCTCAACCTTTATTTAAAAAAACCGCATCAGATTTATTAAGGCTTTATAATAATGGGGAGGGGGGAAATGTTTATAAGGGGCAAAGAACTGGTGATTTGAGCGACACTACAAAAAATTCTATTAATGGTTTATTAGATACCGCTAATAGATTCAATAATGGTTATTTAAATAATTTAGTAAATCAAAAAAGCTCTTCAGAAAATAATTTAAGCGATTTAGCTTCAGGTAAATTAATAGGTAATAACACAGCCTTTAAACAAGCACTTAATAATACATTAGACGATGCCGCTACAACAGTAAACAGGCAAATGAGTGGCGCTGGGCGGTATGGTTCTGGTGCAAATAACGCTATTTTGGCAAATAAGCTTGGCAATATAGCACAAAATGCAAATGCCCAACAATATAATCAAGACGTAAATAATATGATGCATGCAAATTCGCAAATAGATTCTTCGCGAATGAATCAAATTGCAAATTGGACAAATTATTTAAATAGTAAGGGTAACGCTTATAGCAAATCTTTAAATGGGGGACAAATATTAGATAAAAACCAACAAGATAAATTAAACTCTGACAAAGACCAATGGGAAGAAAAAGATAATAAGAATTGGAACCGATTAAAAATGCTTGAGCAATTATTAAATAATACCGCAGGGCGATATGGCAACACTAATAGCACAACGCATAGCACAAATAATATGTTAGGCGGTATCGGCGGTATGTTGAGTAAATTAATAGGTAAATAGAGTTTGAAGGTTTAATAATGAGTTCGATTTATGATTGGTCGCTAGAAGCAGATAAAAACGCAAATAGCGATGAGATAATTAACTGGGAACATGGTCAGCCCCCAAGTTCAGTAAATGGTTCTGCGCGCTCAATGATGAAGCGTATAGCAGAATATATAAAAGATTTAAGCGGCACCGTACAAGCTTCAGGTGATGGCAATGAGGTTAGCGTAAATTTATTTTCAAATATAAGCAGATATCAAGATGGGGTAAGGTTTTATTTTAGACCAAATATTACTAATACTAAAGCAATGAAGCTTAGAGTTGGCGCGTTAGCTTTGCTTCCAGTTTTTCAAACTAAAGATAATGGGTTAAGTCTGCTTGATGTCGGGGCATGCCAAAAAGATGGATTGTATGAAATAATATATAGTTCTAAATTAGATAAAGATGGCGGCGGTTGGTTTATTACAAATCCAACCCGCTCTCCAAAAAATATATCTTCTATACCTCCTGGGGTTATTATTCACTATAGTGATGCCGCATACGATAAAGAAGGATGGCTTATATGCGATGGTACTAATGTTAGTAAGGCAAAATATTCTGCTTTATATAATATTATAGGTGATAAATGGGGGGCCTCTAGTAAAGGACCAGACTATTTTGCCGTACCAGATTTTCGGGGTGTTTTTTTACGTGGCTTAGATAATGGAAAAGGTTTAGATTCTAATAGAGAATTTGCTAGCTTCCAAGCTAGTGCAAATAAAGCTCATACTCATAGTGCTACATGTAATGAGGCCGGAGAACATAGCCACGATATGTTGCAAGAATCGCCTAATGACAACCCAGGCGCCGCTTATCCTAATTTTCAAAATGGCCCTTGCAAATATCTTACGCTTGAACCACCTCCTATAAAAGCAGCTGGTACGCATACACATGATATTACAATACAAAATGCTGGCGAGTCTGAAGCTAGGCCATGTAATTATAGTGTTTTATATTTAATAAAAACATAGTGAGGTTGCTATTATGAATATTTATGATTGGAGTATAAATGAGGCATTAAATGCTAATAGCGACAATGAAATAAACTGGAAAATTGGCCAGTTAGCTGGTTTTACTAATGGTTCAATGCGTAAAATGATGCAGCGCTTTATGCAATATACTAAAGATTTAGCGCCGCAACAAAGCTCGGAACTAGCCTCACAAAATGGCTATCAAATAGAAACTACATCAAAATTAAAAAAACCTTATACCGGGTTACGCTTTTATATATTGCCTCACCGTAATTCGCATGAAGGTGATAGTTTTAGTGTATCGAATGTAACACCACATTCTATTTATTTATATAATTTAAAAAAAGCCAATTATGATCCAATTAAAAAAGATCAACTAGTTAAAGGGGGGTGCTATGAAATGCTTTTTTATGAATATTTACCAGGCATCTCAACAGGAAAAAAAGGCGCTTGGGTTGTAGCAAATTTTTACTATGAGCAACAAGTTTCAACATGTCCTATAGGTACTGTAGTGGCATATGCTGAAGATAATATTTTACCAAAAGGCTGGGCCTGGTGTATTGGCACAGCTGTTGAGAAAGCAAAATATAAAGATTTGTATAAAGCTATAGGCGATAAATGGGGGCACTCAGAAGACCAGAATAAATTTATGCTACCAGATTTTCGCGGAATATTTTTACGTGGTTTAGACCCCACAAATAAGTTTGGTGACTCTAAAAAAATAGGCGAATTTCAAGATAGTTGTAATAAAATTCATAATCATAAAGCTAATGTGAGTTCTGCAGGTGAGCATATTCATGCTTTTTTAGAACAGCTTCCAGATCCAGATATACCTAATGCTAGATACCCAATATATTATCAAGATGAGCAAGCTATTTATAAAGATAATGGTACGACAAACGGCCCTATAAAAAACTCGCCTTCCCATATTCATGAAATAAATCTTAATGCTTCGGATGATGATAAAGATATGCGACCTGTAAATTACGCAATTAGCTATATCATAAAAATGAGCGATTAAAAATGGAACAGAAAAAAGCAAATATAGCTACGCCTATAAGCGGTATAAAAAACCCCGATAGCGTAAGATTTATGCTGTATCACAACGGCAATTTATCTCATGCCAGTATGAAAGAGGTTTTTTCAAATATAGATAAAAGGTTAGATGAGCTAGAACAAAAATTTAAAAAAATAGAAGGAAAAAACTAATGCAAAGAAAAATTAGCCAACTCGGTTTACAAAAATTAAAACAATTAGAAGGTTGTCGCTTAAAAGCATACCAAGATACTGGTGGAATTCTTACTATAGGCTATGGACACACTACAGCTGCTGGCAACCCTATTGTATATCCAAGTACTATTATTAGCCAATCTCAAGCAGAAAAAATTTTGAAAAATGACTTAAAACAATATGAAGAAGCGGTAAATAATAATGTAGAGGTAGATTTAACCTCTACCCAATTTGATGCCTTAGTTCTGTTTTGTTACAATGTTGGTGTAGCCAATTTTTGCCGCTCTACTTTGTTGCGTAAATTAAATGCAAAGAAATATGAAGCTGTACCGCAAGAATTAATGAAATGGACAAATGTTAAAGGCAAGTTATGCGCTGGTTTATTGCATCGCAGAACCGCAGAAATAGTGTTATGGAACGCTGAAGCTTCTATATCAATGCCTCCTAAAAATAAACTAAGACAAATTATTTCTATATTGGCTCCATTAGGTGGTATAGCGGCGGCTATAGCAGATATGATAGCTCAGTCAACAATATTACAAATAACTTTGGCTGTGTGTGTAATACCTGCTGCCCTGTTAGCTTTGTACTATTATTATATATATAACAAACAGGTGATTTAATGCGGGTAGCTGTTTTCACATATATAATAATACCAGTAATTATTTTTTGCAGTGGTTATATATGTGGCTCTAAGAATAGAACCATTGTTTCTATTCAATCACAACTTGATTTTTATCATAAAGAAAGAAAGCTTAAAAATGATATACAAAGCATGTCTGACTATAATATTTGTTTGGCTCTTGGCGGGCTGCGCAATACATGCAGGATCCTTAAGCCGCAAAGCAGCTATAATAGTACCATTAAAGTTAAGTGAACCATTGCCCAAAATTAACAATCCAACTAGGCTAGTGCGAGAAGAAAACGCTTTAAGTCGTTGGTTGGTTTTATACAAAAAGGCAACTAAGAAAGAATAAAATGAATAATTTAGGAAATAAGGATATAGACTTTCTTATACAAATTTATAATTATATTACTCTAGGGGTAGCTGGCGTTTTTGGGGTTTTTGTGCGTCATATCTATGTAAAAAAAACTAGTATTATGCAAAAGATAGTTGAATATTTAGCTGGGGCTTTATGTGCTATTTACGGCGCAAATATTTTATGCCAAATTTTATATCATATGCTAATACGTTATAATTTTAGTATGCAAGACGGTGAAAGCTGGCAAAAATTACTATCGCTAAGCGCATTTTTGTGTGGAATGTTTGGATTAAGCTTATGCGAATACGGCTTTAATTATTTGCGTAAACTAAAAAATTAACCCTTTAATAACAAAAAGTGGTTATTAATCTTCATATGATGAAGAGAGTAAAAATAAAAAATAAACTGTTTTTTCTTTTAACAATATTAGCAGGGCTTTCTATTTTTGAATTAAGTGGGTGCTCTATAGGTGGAAGACTGTATAATACCGAAAATGCTTGTGCTATTTTTGCTCAACGTAACGGGTTTTTTAATAATTGGTATAAGCAATCAAAAGCCGCTTCACTTCGATATAAAATACCAATACCAATTTTATTGGCCACTATAAAAACTGAATCTAGCTTTAGGCCTACAGCTCGTACTCGCTGGCACATGGTTTTAGGTTTTATTCCTTGGGGACGTATTTCTACAGCTTACGGCTATGCTCAAGCTCTTAATGGCACTTGGGTGCAATATAAAAAAAGCACCGGGCACCATTATGCTTCTCGGAGCTCTTTTAGTGATTCGATCGATTTTGTGGCGTGGTATTATAGAAATGCTATTATACGTGACCACATCAATCCAAATGATGCTTATAATTTATATATTTGCTACGTAATCGGTTGGAAAGCATTTAAAGATCGTGGTGCTTTAGCTGCAACACCAGCTATAAGAAGCAAAGCTCGTGAAGTAGCGCTATTAGCCCAAAGATATCATTTACAACTAAGAAATTGTATAGAACGACGCTAACTTAATAGTGAATTTTATAAAGGTATAATCCATAGGGGGGAGCGTTTGGCCCTGCTGTATTCCTATCTTTTAGCTTTAATATTGTAGTTATATATTCTGGGCTCCAAAATCCTCTGCCTACATTATATAAAGTGCCTATTATAGCACGAACTTGATTATGTAAAAATGAAGGTGCGGTAACTATAATATCTAACCTGTTTTCATTTAAAATAAAATTTATATCTTCTAATGTTCTGATAGGATTTTTAGCTTGGCATTGTGAGCTGCGGAAACTACTAAAATCATGTTTGCCATATAATAGTTTTGCCGCTCGCTTCATAGCTTCTATATTGAGATTATAAGCTATATGCCATGCTCGTAAAGCTTCAATAGCTAATGGAGCTCTACGTATTATTATGCGATATAAATATTGTCTTTTTTGTGCACTAAATCTAGCTGAAAAATCATCTTTAGCTTCATTACTGTTTAAAATGGCAATTTTATGTAGACCTCTTCGCAAATAAGCATTTAAAGCAAAACTTATTTCTGTTGCTCCTCGTTTGGGTATTTTACTCATATCAAAATGGGCTACTTGATGCATAGCATGCACGCCAGCATCTGTGCGTCCTGCTACTACCAGATTAATACTTTCCCCAGAATAATTAAATATTGCTTGTTCAATAGCCGCTTGCACAGATCCACGGTTTGTTAATTCTTGTAGCTTATGTTGACGCTGCCACCCACAATAATCTGTACCGTCATACTCAATATCTATGCGATAACGTGGCATTAAAAAATTTCTACCTTAGAGTAACCAGCTACAAATTGCTTGGCATTTAATATTTTACCGCCTGACTTTTGGCATAATTTTATATTAATATAATTTCCGTCATTACATTTTTTGCTTAAATAATCAGGCGTACTTCCGAATTGGGCGGCAATTATTTTTACTCTATGTGTTTGCCAAGATTGGTCATTTCCCTTTTGAGGCAATAGTTTCATTTCGCACCAAGCACCGGGGATAGGGGCTAAGCATCTTATTTTGCGTTCTATTATAGTTGCTGCTGCATTCCAATTAATTCTTGTTTCTTCTTTAGTTATTTTATGGGCATAGGTGGCTTTGCCTTGTTGTGGTATAAAAGTTAGTGTTCCTAGTTCTAATTTTTTCAAAGCTTCTATAAGTAAGGGCGCCCCTATTTTAGCCAGTAACTCTCTTAACTCAAGGCTATTTAAACTATCTATAGTTACAGTTTTAGTTAAGGCGACTGGTCCAGTATCTAGCCCAGCTTCCATTTTCATAATAGCTATGCCAGTTGTTAAATCACCTGCCTCTATAGCTCTTTCAATTGGTGCAGCACCGCGCCAACGTGGTAATATTGAACCATGTACATTTATACAACCATATTTTGGTATGTTTAATACAGCTTTTGGCAGTAAAGCTCCATAAGCTACCACAATGATTAAATCTGGTTTTAAATCTTTTATTTGTTGTTGAACTAAGGAATCTTTCAAGCTATCTGGCGTAAAAAGTTGTAAATCATGTTCAATTGCAAACTTTGCAACATCGCAATGTTCTGGTTGCCTACCTCGTTTGCCGCGAATTGTAAGTGGTGCGCTAAATATCGCAACAATATTATATTGCTGGTATAGAAGTTCACTTAAAAAATGTACGGCAAAATTTGGGGAACCCATAAAGATTATGCGCATAATTTATATCTCATAATTTTGTTCTTTTTAAAAACTTATTTATTAATCTATTTTTTTTAATTTTACTTAAATGGTCAAAAAACAAAATACCATTTAAGTGGTCTAGTTCATGTTGGGCACAGGTAGCCAGTAAGCTGTCTAATTTTATTTCTTCAAGCTTATTTTCTAATGTATAATATTGCATATTTATTTGTGCTGGTCGTTGTACTTCTTCATACATTTCAGGCACAGATAAACATCCTTCATTATAGGTGCTAAGTTCACTACTAGACCATATTATTTTAGGGTTTATAACAATCATAGGGTCGCATTCAACTTGCTCATTTTCTGCAGCTTTATCCAAAATAAACATACGTAATGGCACGCCAATTTGAACAGCAGCCAACCCAACTCCGTTATATTCTTGCATGGTTTCTATCATATCAACAGCGAGTTGGTTAATATTTTTATCTATATCTTTAATTTCTTCAGAGGTTTGGCGTAATATCTTGCTGGGGAAATATACAATGCTGCGTATAGCCATTTTGAACCTATCTAATTAATGCTGAGATTATTATTTATATTTAAAAAAATATTATTATCAGCTTCAACTTCTATATTGGTAATTTTAGTAATATTTTTGTCAATTTTGTTGGTTATTTTGTTGATAATTTCTAAATCTTCTACGCCTTGCGCAAAATGTTTCTGTAATTTTTTATTTCTTTCACTTAACTTAGCCACTTCCCCTGTGAGTTTCATAACCTCTTCTTGGATAGAACGCGCATGTACTTGTATTTGGTGGTCTTTATTAAGTGATTTAATTATTCGTATAACTAGCATTAAAATATTAGGGGTACATAAGATCACTTTATGTGAGGCAGCTAAAATTTGAACTTCAGAGCAATCCTCAGCGATATAAGTAAATATAGATTCAGCTGGAACAAAAAGTAGGGCAAAATCTTGTGTTTGGTCCGGAATAATATATTTATTAGCTATATCTTTAATATGTTTTTTCATATCGCTTATGAAAGCTTTGTGATATATTTCTTTATGTTGCTTCTCGTTAAGAGCCTCAGATTCTTTTATAGCTTTAAAAGATTCGTATGGAAATTTAGCATCAATAGCTAATAAATCTGGTTGAGATGGCAAATGTATCACAATATCTGGGCGTGTATTATTTGTTAAAACATATTGCGAGCTATATTGGCTTGAGTTAAGCTCATCACTTAAAATATCTAATAATTTATGCTCGCCAAATAATCCTCGATGTTGCTTCGAACCAAAAATTTTTTGAATATTATTAACATTGCTGCTAAGATTTTCTATTAAACCAAGTTTGTTATTAATAGCGTCTAAGCGCTCTCCTAAACTTGTTTTTTCTGTAAAAGTTCTGAGTTCTAAATTTTTTTCATTTATTATATTTTTATAATAAATAATTTCACTTTTTGTGTGTTTTAATTCGTTAGATAGTGAGTTTTTTGCGATAGAGAGTTGCCAAATACGGTATAATGATACAAATAAAAATATAACTAAAGAAAAGCTTAAATATAATAAAGAATCCATAATACAACAATAACAAATTAACAAAATCAGCTCAACTATTAAAGTAATTAATAGTTTATAAAGCTTATAATGATAGGTCTATTTTATGAAAAAGCTTATTTCCTTTTTGCTTGTTTTTACATTTATGAACATAACTTCATGCTTTGCAGGCATTATACCAGATTATGTGTATCATGCGACTTTCGGCACAGCTGTACCAGATCTATCTAGATTGCAACATTTGCGCTTTCTAACTACTGATGATTTCTATCCCTTTAATTATCGCCCAGAAAAAGGAACTCCGCTCGCAGGATACAATGTAGATTTAATGCGAGCAATATGTAAAGAATTGCATGTGTTACCAAAATGTGAGCTAGAACCCGTACCATTTAATAAGTTAGTTGAGAATTTACAAAAAGGTGAAGGCGATGCAATATTAGCCGGGCTTAGCGCTGAAGCTGCTGGAATACCGCAAGATATCGTTTTTTCAAAACCATATATGCTATTCCCTGCAAGATTTTTATGTTTAACCAGTAATTTGGCTCAACATAAGCCCATAGAGCAACAACATGTCGGTGTATTAAGCAAAACTAAACATATAGGCTTGCTTCATAGTTATTTTCCAAACATAAAATATACGCAATATGAAAAAATAGAAGATTTAACAAGCGCTTTACAAAAAAATGAAATTGATGCTATATTTGGAGATGGTCGCTTTTTAGCAGCTTTAAACGGTCCATATAGTTTTGAAGGGCAAGCATATTATAATGAAAATTATTTAGGTACAGGTATGCGAGTGGCAACATTATCTAAACGTAATGATATCTTAGAAGCCGTTAATTATGCTATTGAGCAATTGGCAAAAAAAGGCGAATTATATATGATATATTTACGTTATTTCTCGCGTAATTTCTATTAATTGTAAATGTATAAAAAATGAGTATAAAAAATCAAACTTTTAAAGCTAATAATATTTCAGAAGAATTATTAAACTTAGCTAAATCATCTAAAAAATGGTGTTTTGTTGAAGCGCAAAAATTACTAGACCGGCAAGAAAAACTAGGCAATTTGCACAGTAAAACTATAATTTTTGAAACAGGTTATGGGCCTTCAGGTTTGCCACATATAGGAACTTTTGGAGAAGTTGCCCGTACATTAATGGTTAGGCATGCATTTCATGTTTTGACAGAAAATAAAGTAGCCACAAAGTTATTATGTTTTTCTGATGATATGGACGCTTTACGTAAAGTTCCAGGTAATGTGCCTTTTCAGGAAGAATTGCAAAAATATATAGGTATGCCTCTTACAAAAGTTCCAGACCCTTTTGCTTTAGAAGAAGTTGGAGCAAATGGAGATAGGCCTTTGATTAGTTTTGGTGAGCGAAATAATCAAAGACTCTGTGCTTTTTTAGATAGATTTGGTTTTGATTACGAATTTGCTAGCTCTAGTCAATATTATAAATCTGGTATATTTGATGCAACATTGCAAAAAATGCTAAATCATTATGAGCAAATTATGGCAATAATGCTGCCCAGTTTAGGTCAGGAAAGACAGGCTACATATTCTATTTTTTTACCTATTTCCAAACATAGCGGGCAGGTTTTACAAGTTCCTATAGAAATAGTAGATAAGGCAAATCATATTATACGATATTATGATAATACAGCACAAGAATGGGCAGAGCATAGTATATTAGGGGGGCAAGTTAAATGCCAATGGAAGGCAGATTGGGCGATGCGCTGGGCTGCCCTGGGCATAGATTACGAGATGGCTGGTAAAGATTTAATAGATTCCACAGCTTTAGCCGGTAAGATATGTAAAGCTATTGATGCTATTCCGCCCGCCGGTTTTAATTATGAGTTGTTTTTAGATGAGAATGGGCAAAAAATATCTAAATCCAAAGGTAATGGCTTAACAATAGATGAGTGGTTAAATTATGCCCCTGAATCTAGCTTAAGATTATATATGTATCAAAAGCCAAAAACAGCTAAGCGTCTATATTTTGATGTAATACCTAAAGCAGTTGATGAATATTATAGTGCTTTGCAAAACTATAAAAACTTAACTAGCTCTGCAGAATTATTAGAAAATCCGCTTTTTTATATTCACAATGGGGACGACCCCAATACGCACACCATACCTATAAGTTATGCTATGTTGCTTAATTTAGTGGCGGCAACAGGTTCTACAGATGCTGATGTTATTCTTGGTCTTATAGAACGTTATAGCTCAACTGATATACGCGAAAATGAAAGTTTGGTTTCTCTTGTTAATTATGCCTTGCAATATTATAAAGATTATATTGCGCCAAATCGTAAATTTGTGGTGCCAACGGAAAGTGAAGTTGCTGTATTGTTAGATATAAAAGAAAATTTAATGCTTTTGGCTAAAGAATATGCTAGTGCTGAAGAATTGCAAAATTTACTATTGTCAATAGCTAGAAAATACCCTGAATATTGTGATGCAAATAAGCTTAATGCTGTAGGATTACCGGCGGTTAAGGGAGATTTTTTTAAAATGCTGTATAAAACCTTGCTGGGTGCTGAAAGCGGCCCTAGATTCGGTTCATTTATAGAATTATATGGAATTGTACCTATGATAGAACTAATTGATAAAACTATAGAGCATTTAATATAAGAATCAATAATGGACGTTGAAAATTTAATAAAAAGTGAAATTGCGCGCCGACGTACATTTGCTATTATAGCGCACCCAGATGCGGGTAAAACTACACTTACTGAAAAATTATTACTATTTGGGGGCGCCATAGCTACAGCTGGTGCTGTTAAGGCTAAAAAAGATAAGGTGCATACTCGCTCAGACTGGATGGAGTTAGAAAGGGCCAGAGGTATTTCGGTTGTAACGTCTGTTATGACCTTTGAGTATAATAATTGTATTTTTAATTTACTCGACACCCCTGGACATGAGGATTTTGCCGACGATACTTATCGTACTTTGAGCGCAGTTGATAGCGCTATTATGGTAATAGATGCTGCAAAAGGTATAGAGCCCAGAACTTTAAAATTATTTGAAGTATGTCGATTACGCGATATACCAATTATGATTTTTGTAAATAAGATGGATAGAGAGGCGCGCGATCCTATAGAAATTATAGATGAAATTGAGCAAAAATTAGCGCTTGAAGTAGCACCTATGAACTTGCCTTTAGGGCAGGGACAAAATTTCAAAGGTATTTATAATATCGAAAAGAATTATTTTGTTTGTTCAGATAAACATGCCCCAGAAAATATAAAAGCGAGCGAAGCACTAGATTTAGCCGATATGAAAAGTTTAGATAGTTTTTCGCAAGAAATTTGGCGCGACACTTTTGAACTTTCTACTATTGCACCAAGATTTAATAGCCAAGCATATCGTGAAGGTTATCAGGCACCTTTATATTTCGGTAGCGCTTTACGTGATATAGGTGTTGCAGAGCTTATAAATGATTTATCTCAATATGGACCAAGCCCTAATGCTACTAAAACATCAATACGCGAAGTAGATCCTTTTGAGGAAAAGTTGAGTGGTTTTATTTTTAAAATTCAAGCTAACATGGATCCGAATCACCGTAGTAGCTTGGCTTTTATGCGCATTTGCTCTGGTATATTGCGCCGCAATATGAGGCTTAATATAGTAAATTCTGGAGGCAAAACTATAAATTTATCGGCACCACAATTTTTTCTAGGCGCGCGCCGTAATTTGGCAGAACAAGCTTTTGCGGGAGATGTTGTAGGTATACCAAATAATGGTAATTTATCTATAGGTACAAGTTTATGTGAGGATGAAAAGTTAGAGTTTTTAGGTGTACCTTTATTCGCCCCTCAAATTTTGCGTCAATGTCGTGTAGCAAATGCATTAAAGGCAAAAAATTTAAACGAAGCTTTATCCTCTCTCGCTCAAGAAGGAGCGGTACAATTATTTGTGCCCGAAAATGGTTCTTCTGTTATTATTGGTGTTATTGGGGCTTTGCAATTGGATGTATTGGAAATGAGATTGCAAGGTGAATATAATTTAGAGGTAAGATTTGAGCAAAGCCGCTTTAATTTGTGTAGATGGGTGCAAGGAAAAAATATCAAAGATTTTATAGCAATGCATCCCCATGAGATGGCACGTGATAGTAAAAAAAATTTGGTGTTTTTAGCTAGTAATCAATTTGAATTAAACTATGCCATCGAGCGTGCGCCTGACGGCATAGAGTTTTTAGATGTTAAACAGCCATAATTATGATTTTTTTGTAATTCCGACCATAGCGGGGCGTAAAATTCTATCATTTATGGTATAACCAGGCTGTACAATACTTGCTATAGTTCCAGCTTCTTGTCCTTCTGCAGCTGGTTGCTCGAACATGGCCTGATGTAGATGTGGATCAAATTTTTGACCGATAGCTGCCTCTATTTTATTAATATTACGATCTTCCATTGCTTTTAATAACATATTTAAAGTCATTTCAACGCCAGTGATAAGAGTGGTGCACATGTCTTTATCTGTTGTGGTTTCTATTTGTTGCTTAGCTGCACTCAAACTACGCTCTAAATTATCGCATACTGCTACGATATCTTTGGCGAAGCTAGATAATGCATAATTTTTAGCATCTATAATGTCTTTTTCTGCTCGTTTACGCGTGTTTTGAGCTTCTGCCGCTGTGCGTAATATGAGATCTTGTTTTTCTTCTAATTCTTTTTTTAGCTGCTCTATTATTTGCTCTTCTGATAGTTCGGTATCATTTTCAATTTTTGGCTCTTCTATAAAATCATTTTTAGAATTTGTATTTTGTTGATCTTCCATAATTTACCTACTCGCTTATATTTACTTTAATAATATAATAAAGCTATGTTATCTATCCAATAAAAAAATTACTTTTTTTAAAAATTCTTGCTAAAATAATGTTAAACAAAGACATTAGGAATATTTATGCAAAAAATTTTACCGAAATATGAAAAATTAGTGTTTGCCACACATAATGAAGGTAAAATTAAAGAGCTTAATTTTTTATTTAAAGCATCTATTTTCTCAAATATAGAAATCTTAAAGGCAGCAGATCTAGGTGTGATTGAACCGCCTGAAATTGGCTCAACATTTGAACAAAATTCACTTATAAAGGCACAATATGTAGCGTCTAAAACGAAGTTACCCTCAATTGCAGATGATTCTGGTTTATGCGTTGAAGCTCTTGATAATTTCCCAGGCGTTAGAAGTGCAGAGTTGGCGGAGGAATTAGGCGATAATGAACGAGATTTCAATGCCTCTATGCTATATGTTTTAGATAAATTAAATAGGGCTGGGTGTAATGATAAAAAAAGCCGTCGTGCCAAATTTGTGAGCTGTTTATGCTTATGTAATATAGATGAGGAGCCTAAATTTTTTAGAGGGGAAATTAAAGGTATTATTGCTAAAGAAATTTTAGGCAAAAATGGTTTTGGTTATGATTCTATTTTTATACCGTTAGACAGTTGCTTAACTTTTGCGCAAATGAGCATAGAAGAAAAAAACTCTTATCCTACACATCGTGCCTTAGCCATGCAGAAGCTGTTAAGCTATATGGAGCAACATGTTACATGAGCATCGATACGGCATTTTATGTACATTGGCCCTATTGTGAAGCAAAATGCCCATATTGTGATTTTAATTCGCATCTTACGCGAAATCTGCATGAACATGAAGAATTTTATGCTAAGGCCATATTAGCAGAAATAGAATATTATGCCCATACATATGGTAAGCGGTATTTAACTTCAATTTATTTTGGAAATAGGTAAAAAAATAGAATATGTAGCCTGTCTTTCCTGACCTAAACTGGGCAGCATTATTGCCATAATTTGCTCATAATGATTTAGCATTTTTTGCAATGTTGCATCAAATATACCA
>Ga0115851_100238_pt1 | contig 21447 bp, 19 predicted proteins | sample InSIn2gowninarea_FD_83865 | JGI IMG/M metagenome (GOLD analysis project Ga0115851, IMG submission 83865)
TACCGCCGCATAGGCAATATTTAATGTTTGACTTCCGGCGGTGGCATCTTTTGCTGGTAAGTTGACTCCTTCAGCGCGGAAGGTGACTGTATTACCTGTATGACTCGACGTAACGGCAATGCTTTTGCCTCCTAGTTGACCACGGACTGAATTTGGAATAAAGTTGAATCCTAAAGGTAAAACGTCCGTTACAATAACGTTGGTGAGAGTTGCACTAGCAAGATTTTTGACAGAGACGCGATAAATTACCGTGTCTGCGGGGGCGGCGGAAGCGCGATCGCCAGTTTTAATAATTTGGATTTCCTGGCTTTGACAAATGCTTGTACTCAAGTCAAGAATTGCTAAACTCAAACCCAGGCGTTGGGCGTTGTCAATGTTAATAGTTCCTGCGATCGAAGTTTGATTATCGCTAGTGCTAATCGATCTACCATCAAGAGAAGTGGCTGTATAAGATACAATATCTCCACTTTGGGAGTCAATTCTAAGTTTGATTCTTCGTTCGCTATAAATTGAGTTAGGCGGCGGACTAATCAATAAAATATAAGTTTTACCAGGAGCCAATTGACCCTTAGTAGAGTCAAATAAGAAGTTATAGCGACCTTCATTGCCATTGGTTAGAAAAAAAGGATTGCTATTTTCTGTATTAGGCGTTAGCCCTAGAGGAATATTGTTACCGCTAATATCTGGGATTTCAGTGGGAGTTAAGGCTACAAGCGAACTAATTTCTGTCCCTGTAGGATCGGCGGGGTTTACTTCGTATAAACCCACACTAAAGCCAGCGTAATCTGGGATTTGTTCCCCCGCGCAACCAGTAATTTGCCCTAAGGGATCTACTAATTTCGTAACATTAAAGCCAGCTTGAGCGCTAGTTCCACTAAACTTAGCCCCACGATATTTCGCTCCGGCAACACTGTAAGAATAAGTTATTTGATTAGTAATTTGGAATGCTTGAACATTTTGAGCTACCGCAGGCACTGCTTGCCAGATACCACCGCTAACTACGGCTGTGGTTAATAGTTGAAGCCATTGATTTGAGTAAATATTATAGCGGTGCATTTGTTTATACCTGAGTAGCCGTCAAACGGTAACGAGCGAGTGTGGCTACTGGTGAGTTAAGTAAGTATTTAGAGGTTGCAACTTCGCTTGAAGCTGAGGAATTTTTTATATGTTGAGAACCAAATTGAGCGATCGCGCGAGTAGATAGTAAAAATGCGCGATCGCACTACTTGTGAGTAATAACTATTTCACTCGGACTTGATAAGCCGCCGCTACGATAGATTTGGCAGCAATAGCATTAGTAAATTTCCAGCGCACGTGAGTGTAAGCTTCGGCGGGTGCGGGTCTGGTTTCGACTTTGCCATTAGCTAGTTTGACTTGCACTGTAGGTTTGGCAACAAAGGTTTTGCCGTTGTCAATACTGTAAGTAACAGTTGCTGTACTTTTAATTGTGGTGCTGGAATTTAAGACGTAGGCTGTCTGCTTGGGAATGGGTTGAGTAACAATTAAATTGTTTGCCTCGCGATCGCCATTATTAGCACCAATTACCATGTAGCGAATGATGTCACCCGGTTTTACAGTTACATTTCCTTGTAAAGATTGCCAGGTAACTTTGTCCTTACCCTGAGCATCTTTTTGGACTATTTTCTTGGCTGCGGTTAGCTTCAACTGAACTTTGGGCTGATTTTGAACATTTTGCGCCAAAATATCTTTTTGTACAGTAGTTGCAAAGCCAGGCGCAGTAGCGAAAGGCACTGATACTAGCAAAGCTGCCAAGCCAATGATTGTTAAACGTTTCACTTTTTTAACCTCTTATGTAAATTAATTTAATGACATTGAGCAAAAGTCAGTTAAAGCTTCAGAGACACAAAACACTGTGTCTCTAGAGCTTTAAATTGCAAGTTTATTGACCAATTTGACGTTGGAACTTAAAGGTTCTAAATTGGCTAGGGCCTAATAGGGTTGCACCTGTATTGACTGTGTAAGCAGTAACATCTGTCGTGTCACTAGATGGCGCTGTACCCGTCGTACCATTGAAGTAAGAAGGAACCACACCGCTAGATTCGATTGCAGTGCCAATTACATTGAGTGTGTCAATCTGACCAAAGCCTGGAGTACCAGCTAAGTCATTATCTCGACCCCAGTTATTGGGCAATACCGTACCATTCTCAGTAATGATAATGTTGTTGGCATTCAATCCTAGACTGCCGGAACCACTAGCAGGCACACTAGAGATGTTGGTATAGGTAATTTGATACTCAACGCGGTTTCCTGGTGCGGGAGTCCTCGGTGCAGTGCTGAAGATCTCTTGACCCGCAGGGAAAGCCGGGCCAAATCCTGGTACAAGACGCGATTCTTTTAATAAGCGTAAGAAACCTACATAAACGCGATCGATACTAATGTTACTAACTTCAGCACCATCAATTAGTCCATTGCCATTAGTATCAACAAAGGCAGCAACAGGGACTGGGTAGCCATACTCTGGATCGGTTGGTTCAAGACTAACCAAGTCGGTAGATAAAGTAGTTCCTGGTGGTAGATCGATAGATACGTTGTAGGCAGAAGTGCCACCATTGGCGGGTATGTTGGGAATAGTTAAAACTTCTACCGCCGTATCAATTGGACTTTGATCGCCAGGTGTACCAGGATTGCCATCGGCATCGAATACAAAACTTATACCATTCCATACGTAGAACTTAGAACCAGGAACACCAGTGGCGCTAATTGTCACTAGCGTACCTGTGGGCAAGTCAGCAAGTAATAAATTCGGCGGTATAGTAGTAGTAGGAATAATACTGATACTTGCTGGGACTGTACCGTTGTTTTGTACTGTATTGACGAAAGCAATCGGATCGGGGTTAGTTGTATCGGTATTTAGTGGAGTGTCTGCGGTGGGGAAACTAGCTGCTCTATTAGTGAAGTCGTCGTTGTTGTTGGTAGGGCCTATTGCGCCTGCGGCACCTTCAGGGCCAAGAAGAACCGCCGATGTTCCCGGAGTAGGAATGTTGTAAACCGTGACTTCACCACCACCCACTGTGTTACCTGCGGGGTCTGTACCAGAGTTATTGCCTGGGTCAATGCCCTCAGTTCTACCAGGAGTAGCTAGACCATCGGTAGGAGTATTTAATCCAGGTGTGCCAGTGTCGTTGAAGTTACTGGGATTTTGGTCGCCAGATTCATCATAAACTAGAGCCGTACCACCATTGCTTGTACCAAAAGCTTGCGCTATATTAGCAATTTGACCGCCCGTTGTACCATTAGTACCAAACGTTGTATTTGTCCTTACAAGGAAGGAGAAGCCTGTAACAGTAGTGTTGGGAGCAATAGCGGGACTCTCAGTAGCTAGATTGCTATCAGGATCGTAGATAAAACCAACTCTGGTTACATTTGTTGCTGGGAAGGCAGGAGGCGTAGTTGTCCATACCGCTTGGTTCGCTGCTAGAGTTGTTAGCGATGAACTATAAACAACGCGCCAACCTGTAGGTGCTACTGGAACTGCATTTAAACTTGTGCCTGCGGGAATAGCATCAGATATCAGGATAAAGCTGGTATTTGTGGTTGTGATGTCAACTCCACCACTAAGAACCGTACCTGTTAAAGGTGCAGCATTGAAAGCCGTACTACTAGCTGATGGAGGGCTGCCCTCTACTCGTAAGCTTAACCCATAGGTGAGGAGATCGTCGTTGGTTAAGAGCGGAGTACCGTTTTGGCTATAGGTAGTGAGATTTTTGAGTACTGTCGCAAACGCTAGATCGGTAGCATTAATTGTTGCTGACTGAATAACGCTGGCTTCTCTTTCACCATTTGCGGGAGCCGTAGCAGTGGCTTCAAGAACTGGCGCACCGCCAGTCAAAGCATTGTTGTCTTGGGTATAGATACTACCTGGCGTGTTCAAGTAAGGAACGTTTTGAGCCGCAGAAGGATTTGTGTCACCCAACGTTACCGTAAGAGTTCCGCTAGTAACACTACCAACTAATACGGGGACTCGTACCCTAACTGATGCACCAGGCTGAATTTGCCCACTGGTGAAAGAACCACCACTAATAGGTGTAAAAGTTCCTGGAGCAGTCTGAATTTGTAAAGCACCAGAAATTGTGCCAGAGCCTGTGATTGTAGCTAGGTTAGGAATAATAATTGTGGTAGGGTCGTTACCAACGTTGGTGACATCAAAATCAAAGTAGATTGTGTCATTGGGTTGGATGCTGTTTCTTCCTGGCGTTCCGTTTACTACTCCCGCCGGATTAATATAAAGACCTGCAATCTCAGCGACGGTAATAGTTACGGTGTTAGAAGTTGAATTTAAAGCTGGCCCTGTAGGGTTGCCCGCATCATTATAAGTAGCTGTTGCCGTGTTGCTGATAGCTGTGTTGGCACTGGTAGGAGTTGGGACTGTTTGTGCCATTACTGACGAGGCAATTTGAAAAGTACCACCGACAAGCAGGGCTGCTGTTAGTAATTGGCGGTAAAGATTTTTTCGAGGGTTTTTCATTAAAGCGCACTAGACCTAGATGGTTTAACAACAAAGAAAGTCACAAGAGATAGAGCTAGTAAGTTTTGGTCTAGAAGTAAATACAACCCAGCACCAAAAATTGTCTTACTAAGAGCACTGGGGAGGGAAAGCAGTCAGCCCAACGCTTGCTAAAGGTTGATTCAAATAGCTATGTAGGTTACGAACTTATCTTTCCCTATTCCTAGGGGAATAGGCTCAAGGAAATTACTGGACTTTTAGGACAAGACTTAAAGCGAATACTAGTGAAAATACTGATGCTGTAGAAGAACTCGTGTGTATGATGTAGTAAATTTTTAGCGATCGCTCGGTCTTTTTTACTTAGTTGCAACCAAGCTTAAGCGGTTGTTAGCCGCTATTCAAATAGGTAAAGCTATAACATAGATGTATATAAATTAATGGTATGCCTAATCCACCTTGGCGCTCGATGTTAGAAAAATCTCTCGAACATCACCGCAATATTACTTACGTTCGCTATTTGCAGTTGGCAACAGTTACCCAAGAAAATCGCCCAGCTAACCGCACAGTAGTCTTTCGGGGTTTTTATGGGGACAAAGATTGTTTAAAGTTCGCTATTGATAGTCGTAGCGAAAAAGTACGCCAAATTGTTGCTAATCCTTGGGCTGAAGCTTGTTGGTACTTTACCCAAACTCGCGAGCAATTTCGATTTAGTGGTTTGCTGCATTTAGTACAAGTAGATAATGCAGACATGGCGTTGCAGCAAGTTCGTCACGCAAGTTGGCAAGAACTTAGCGATAATGCAAGATTACAATTTGCTTGGGCTTATCCTAGGCAACCTAGAGCGGTGGATGCTAACTTCAACCCGCCTGCGCCCGGTCCAATAGAGCCATTAGCTAATTATTGCCTGTTGTTGTTAGAACCAATGCAGGTAGATTACTTAAACTTGTTGGGCAATCCGCAGAATCGTTATATATATAGTCGTAAGGATGAGTGGACTATGGAAGAAGTTAATCCTTAACTTAAAAATGCGATCGCTCATCTAAAATATTTTGTGGCTAACAAGCAAATTTAAGAATATGTTGGGCGGTAAGTTGCGGCTTTTCTAAGTGAGGTACGTGTCCACAATCATTAATCCAAATTAGCTGACTATGAGAAATTGCTTTTTTAAACTTTTCCGCGTCAGCTACACCTAGTATTCTGTCTGCATTACCCCACAAAATTAGCGTTTCAAGCTCAAGAAGGGCAAGTTTGTCTTTAAATGAGGTATAGCCGCCGCTTTTGGTAAAGGCAATTAAGGCACGATTCCAATCTGGCATATTTAGATGTAAAGCTGCACATAGTTGAGCGTCAACAGATGCTAAACTTCTGTCTTTGTAAGCTGTGCGACTAATACTGGCGCGGACTTTGGGATTGCTTAGAAATTGCGTAGCTAAGTAACCTAGGGGCGGAAACATAAATTTGCCCATTGCAGAGCCAGCGCTAAAACCTGCACTATCTATTAATACTAATTTTTTGACAGCTTGGGGGTAAGTAAGGGTAAAATCAATGGCGGCAGCACCTCCCATAGATGCACCAACTAGTATTACGGGTTGATTAATTAGAGTTTTCCAGAAGGAGTATAAGTGAATTGCGATCGCTTTTGGACTAATTTCGATTTCTCTAGGTCTATCTGTAAAGCCAAAACCTAACAAATCTACTGCCCATGTTTGATTTTGACTAGCAAGTAATGGTAACAAGCGCCGAAATTCTAGCACTGAGCTATCAAAACCGTGTAGTAATAATATTGGCGTTTTGGTGTTCCCTTGTTGAACATAGGAAGTAGCGATCGCTCTTTGACTTAAAGGCGTAACTATTTCTTGATGCTTAATACTTTTGGCAAGGTTTATAGATTCAGTTTCAGTTAGGTGTGCGATTAACTTGGGTAAAAAACTGATTTCCATACATTCATTACAGATAACAGATTACATAAAATTAATCCCTCCTAAATTTAGGAGGGATTAGTTAAAACTTAATTCTACTTTAGCTTACTTACTAATATCTTTTAAAGCCTTTTGTGGTGCTTTAACTACGTCTTCTGCTGCTTCCTTCAACTGTTCTCCAGCTTTTTTTGTACCTGGGTCGATTGGTTCGTCAAGATTTAGTTTTTCTTTGACACTTTCAAATATATTCTTGCCTTTAGCTTCTGCGGCTCTGTTTTTAATATTTATGCCTTCGTCTTTGAGCAACTTTGCTGATTTTTCGGCGTTATCTTTGATTCTATCTGCTTTAATTTCTGCTTCACTTTCGTTGCCGTCAACTTTATACTGAGTAGCTTCAGGGGTTACTGGCTCTGCTTGGGCTTGTAGCTGATTCCCATGGATATCAAAAGCGCTACTAATTAAAAATGTTAAACCTACGAGAAACACTGTTATAATCTGTTTTAATTTAATGCTTTGTAGCCGAGAAATTACGAGTTTCATAAATAAATACTCCTACCATGCTTTTGTCAATTGAACCACTTTGGTTACAGATTAATCTCTGCAATCATTGCATTATAATCTTTGAATGTTTTGTAAGTATTCGCATCAGTCTAACGATATATAATTAGTTTTGGCGATGAATATAGATTATCTAGGTGAGTATATAGATAGTTAATAATTATTAATGATCAAATAAATCTTTGAACTGTAATAAATCTAAATTAACTATAGTAGGTAAAGCTTCAAAACATCTTGTAGCAAGATTTAATCTTTCTTCGCGTTCGAGCATAGTAATTAACTTTTGTCTAGCACTTAGGAGATACCGAACATCATTAGAAGCATAATTTAGTTGCTTGTCCGATAAATTTGTCGCATTTCCCCAATCGGAACTTTGAGCGCTTTTGTCTAATTCTACGCCTTCTAATTCTTGAATTAACTCTTTTAATCCATGGCGATTTGTATAAGTTCTAGCTAATTTACTAGCAATTTTTGTACAAAATACTGGGGTGACGTAAATATTTAAATGCTGACGCAAAGTTGCTAAATCGAAACGGGCAAAGTGAAAAACTTTAACAACATTAATATCCTCAAGTAATTGTTTTAAGTTAGGGGCATCGGTTTGATTTTTGGCAATGCGAACCACTGTAACGATCCCTTGAAGGTCGCATATCTGTACTAAACACAAGCGATCGCGCGTTGGTAGCAATCCCATGGTTTCGGTATCTACAGCAATCGCTTCAGCGCTTAAATAATGCTCTAAAATATCGCCTTGAAGATCGCGATCGCATACTTGAAAATCTGGTAATTCCATTATTTTAGCGGCGGTTGATAAATAGCTGAGTAAAGTAGTATTCATTCTTGGCATTTTTGACAACGCCGATACCAGTTAAGTTGTACTGACCTTCAATATTAACTCGATGACCTTCACTTTTAATCCAACCATCCACAGCTTGTGCGGCGGGGTTAGAGTAGCCTTGATTGAAGGCAACATTTTCTGCGGCGGCGCGGTAGGGAATTTGGCGACCAATAACAGCAACACGTTCATCAAATCCTTGATGGCTAAAAGGAACTTTACCACTTGCCATATTTTGACTGTGAAGTTTTGCTTGAGCGCTGATGCGCGAGTCGAGAGTTAAAGGCGGCAACTTGCGTGACTGGCGATATTGATTGATTTGTTGGTGAATGGATTTTTCCATAGCTGATGGCGGCGGTAAGCTAGGAGAAACAGCTACAGTGTCCGACACAGGTAAGCCGATGTCTGCATTTAAAGGAATACTACAACTAGAGATAGCCAGCATAGTAAATAGCATTCCTGGCAAAAATTTTCGCATTATGGATTATTTTCGGGAAACTTATTGATATTGAGAATAGGTATCACAACAGCTTTGAAGATAGATAGTAGTAGTTTTAATTATAAATGGTGGAGTGGCGCAGATTGTCTCCAAGTGTCCCCTCGGCGGCGGCACTTGGGCAAGTTAATATAGATAGGCTAATCCGCTTAATTATTTTTATGGCATCCCCTAATCGCAAGTCTTCAGACTCGACTAAATCAAATGAAGCCCGTTTTGTTTATCGAGAGTTTGGCGATAGTAATCCAGCGTTAGAAAGGGGAGTAGCGGACTTACCCCCGGCGGAGCAAAATATTAGAATCCAAGCTTCTCGTAAAGGACGTAAGGGCAAAACTGTTACTGTAATTACTGGTTTTCAGGCTAAAAATGAAACTTTAACTGAACTTGTAAAAAAGTTAAAAACTCAGTGCGGTACAGGGGGGACAGTTAAAGAAAATGAAATCGAGATTCAGGGCGAACATACGCAAAAACTTTTACAGATTTTGACGCAGTTGGGCTACAAAGCTAAAATCAGTGGTGGTTAGAAGGCGATTCTATCTATATAGAGATGCTAGGTTTGCTAATTTGTGGCATCTTAAAAAAGTAATATAGTAGCTGCGATCGCCTACTGACATGATCGCGTTAGCGGCTACAAGGAAGATCGCTATGGATATTATTCGCCTCATTGCTGCAATTTTTCTACCGCCTCTAGGTGTTTTCCTCCAGGTAGGAATAGGTACGGATTTTTGGATAAACGTTGTTTTAACCCTTTTTGGCTATGTTCCTGGAATTATTCATGCTGTGTGGATAATTTTGTCTAAAAAATAAATTAGTTGTAAAAATAATGCGATCGCACTTACTTAAAAGGCGATCGCATTTATACTACTAAGGTTTCTTAGCTGCAAATATTTCGGCGAAAAACTGTTGCATAGCTGCAAAAGATCGTCTATCGGCTTTGGCATTGTAAGCGACACCTTTTGAGGCATCGTTCCCAGATTCAGGGTTAGTAAAACCGTGTACTGCGCCTCCGTACTTTACTAATTGCCAATCAACTTTTGCCTGACGCATCTCATTTTCAAAAGTATCAACTTGGGGTTTGGGAACTAAAGGATCGTCCGCACCGTGTAAGACTAAAACTTTACTCTTAATATTTGCTGCATCTTTAAGGTTGGGGGTGTCTAAATTGCCGTGGAAGCTAACTACACCTGCAATATTTGCACCGTTGCGTGCTAGTTCTAAAACCGTAGTACCGCCAAAACAGTAACCAATAGCAGCAATACGGCTTTTGTCGGTAAGTTTGTTGTCTTGTAATACTTTCAATCCTGCTGATGCGCGATCGCGCAGCAACTTACGATCAGATTTGTATATAGTAGCCTGGGCAGCAGCATCTTTGGGATTAGTTGGTCTAATACCTTTGCCGTAAATATCCGCCGCAAAGGCGACATAGCCAAGTTTTGCTAATTGCTCAGAACGCTGCTTAACGTAAGAACCTAAACCCGTCCATTCATGGACAATCATTACTCCTGGACGTTGCCCTTTGATGGCATCATCGTAAGCCAAATAGCCTTCTAAAACCGTATTTCCCTGCTTGTATTCGACTACTTGAGTTTGCACTTTAGCAAAAGCCGCCGTTGAACATACCAAAGCAACAATTGGTGCGATCGCTAAAGAGGATAAAACTTTCATTGGATAAGAAATTGAGAACATTGAAACTTAAGTAACTGGAAAATTATTTTAGCGTAAGTTTTAAGAATTCAACATCTTGCCTAAGTAAAGCTACAAATGCAAAATCCGCCTAGGGCGGACTTGCTAAACTTATTGACGTAGATTAGAAGCGCGATGTCTTCTATTGCGTATCGGAACTTGCCAAAGATGGAGCGCCCAAAGTCCGAGCATAAAGACTTGCAGGTTGTTGTTGAGCAATTACTGGCAATACGTTACGCGCTTGAGCAGCTACAGCTACAGTTTTGACATCGTAGACTTGGGTAGCAATCTTAGGATACAAGCCGATGCCGATGATGGGAACTAACAAGCAAGCGGTAATAAATATCTCGCGGGGCTTCGCATCTCCCAACAAACTCTCAATTACAATACCCGATTTTTGTTCGCCGTAGAAAGTTTGACGTAGCATGGAAAGCAAGTAAATCGGAGTCAAAATCAAGCCTACCGCCGCTAGAAGAACTACGACAACTTTGAAGCTAGAACTGTAAACGTCGCTCGTCGCAATTCCTAAAAATACCGTGAGTTCGCCAACAAAGCCACTCATTCCTGGTAAAGCCAAAGATGCCATCGAACCCATTGTAAATAAGGCGAATACTGTAGGCATTTGTTTTGCCATTCCGCCTAACTTTTCCATTGCGAGGGTGTGAGTGCGCTCGTAAGTTACCCCAGAAAGGAAGAATAAACTAGCAGCAATCAAGCCGTGGGAAACCATTTGCAATACCGCACCGCCAATACCAAGCTCAGTAAATGAAGCAATGCCAATCAATACAAAACCCATGTGAGCAATGGAAGAATAAGCCAAGCGCCGTTTTAAATGGTCTTGAGCAAAGGCAGCCAAGGAACCGTAGATAATATTGACTACGCCCAAGATGACTAATACTGGGGCAAAATAAACGTGAGCATTAGGTAGCATCTCAATATTGAGACGAATTAGCGCGTAACCGCCCATTTTGAGCATTACTCCTGCCAAAATCATCGATACAGGTGCGGAGGCTTCGCTATGAGCATCGGGCAACCAAGTATGTAGAGGGAAAATTGGCAGCTTTACGCCAAAGGCAAGTAGGAAACCTGCATAGACAAGGATTTCAAAGAATTTAGGATACTCTTTGTATCCCAAAGTCGTCATGTCAAAGGTGACAGTATCGCCGTAGAAAGCCATTGCTAAACCTCCTACTAAAATAAATATAGAAGCTGCTGCCGTATAGATAATAAATTTAGTAGCTGCGTAGCGGCGTTTTTCGCCACCCCATATAGATATTAATAAATAAACCGGAACCAACTCCAATTCCCACATTAGGAAAAATAAGAGCATATCTTGAGCAACAAATACGCCGATTTGGGCGCTATACATCGCCAGCATCAAAAAATAAAACAGCTTGGATTTTTTTTCAACTTTCCAAGCTGCCAGCATCGCTAATGTAGTAATTAATCCTGTAAGTAATACTAGAGGCATTGATAACCCATCGACGGCTACCGACCACCTAATTCCTAATTGAGGAATCCAAGCATAACTATCAAATAACTGAAATGTAGATTCTTGCAAGTCATAGCTGGAACAAAAGCAGTAAAGCATCAAAGCTAAATCTACAATTGCAACCCCAAGAGCATACCAACGAACGATTTTTGTTTTGTTTTCAGGAATTAAGGGGATGGCGAAGGCAGCCACCACAGGCAACAAAGTAATCGTACTCAACCACGGAAATTCTGCGCTAATCATAACTAAGGATTTATACCTATTGGCTATAGTTTTATTGTATGAACCTTAGTAAATTTTTGTAAAGGGTAAATCTACGGAAAACCCAATTGTTCCGTTAAAAACTTAGTAATAAATACTTAGCTAGGGTCTAAATAGTAAAGTTATGTAAGTTAAAAGGCAGCAGTTAAATATCTACTGCCCTTATTTAAAACTTAGCCAATATCAGCTTTAGCACCTTGAGTATCCAGAGAGAGCGATCGCACATCTACAATTACCCCCGCACTTTGCCAAGTCGAGGCGATCGCACTTTCTACCTTAGCTGCCTGCATTTTATCTACTAAAGCTAGTAAAGTCGGACCTGCACCGCTAATAACCAAACCCAAAGCACCCGCCTCTAGAGCGGCTCTTTGTACTGCCTCAAAGCCATGAATTAGAACTTGACGATAAGGCTGATGTAACCTGTCTTGCAACGCCACCTTAAGCCAATCAGCCCGTCCTGTTTGCAAAGCACGGACAAGTAAACCCAAATGCGCCGTATTAAAAATCGCATCAGCGCGGCTAACTTGAGTAGGTAAAACCCGCCGCGCTTCGGCGGTTGAAAGTTCAAAATTTGGAATAGCAACTACAGGCACAATAGATTCATGCCAAGGTACATCGCAAATTGCCCAATTATTATCTCCACTCGCCGCCAACCGACAGCCACCAAGCAAAGCAGGGACTACATTATCTGGATGTCCTTCAAGTGCGATCGCCAGATTCATAATTTCATCTTGACTCAAAGGCAAACCCGCTAAGTGATTTGCGCCTAATAAGCCCCCAACAATTGCCGTTGCCGAACTACCCAAACCTCTCGCCAAAGGTACATCTAGCCCAATTTCAATATGCACGGGTGGAGTTTGTTCGCCTCTATGCTCATAAAACTTGGTAAAAGACTGGTAGGCGAGATTGCTGTCATCAGTAGTTACTTTTTGCGCTTCCAATCCACTAACGGAAATCCTGAAACTCTCATTAGGAGTAAATTTGAACTGATTATAAAGAGTTAAAGCAGCCCCTATACAATCAAAACCCGCCCCTAAATTTGCAGTAGTGGCGGGAACAGTAATATTAATAGCTGTCATATAAATACTTTCCAATTGTGTTAGCTCATCTTAGTTATCGTATAAGCTAGGTGCGCGCCTACAATCGGAATTTATCTATGCAGCTTAGAAGTTGCTATACTTGGCGATCGCATTTTTAAGCTTTTCCACCACTTCAGCTATTGGTATGCTTCCAAGTTCCCCAGAGGCGCGGGTGCGGATGCTGAGGCTATTTGATTCCACTTCTTTTGCTCCCACAACTGCCATAACGGGAATTTTGTCTTTTTCGGCATTGCGGATGAGTTTACCCAAGCGTTCGTTACTGGTATCTGCTTCCACCCGGATACCGTGCGATCGCATTGTATTGGCTACTTCAACTGTAAAGTCTCTCTGGGCATCGCTTACAGGTAATAATCTTACTTGTATGGGCGCAAGCCATAAGGGGAAGTCTCCAGCGTACTCCTCAATTAAAATCCCAATTAAGCGCTCCAATGAGCCAAAAGGAGCGCGGTGAATCATTACCGGACGCTTACGAGTACCGTCTTCGGCTACATACTCCAAATCGAAACGCTCTGGTAAGTTGTAGTCTACTTGTACCGTCCCTAACTGCCATTCTCTTTCTAAAGCATCGCTGAAAATAAAGTCAAGTTTCGGTCCGTAAAACGCCGCTTCGCCAATCCCCTCAAAATGCTCCATCCCAAGCTTTTCGACCGCCCGACGAATTGCCCCTTGAGCTTTTTCCCAAGCTTCATCGGAGCCTATATACTTATCTGAAGCTGGATCTCTAAAACTTAACCGTGCTTTAAAGTTCTTGAGTTGCAAGCTTTTGAACACTGACAAAATTAAATCGACAACATTGAGAAATTCATCATCTAATTGTTCTGGCGTAACAAATAGATGCGAGTCATCCACAGTAAAGCCGCGTACTCTAGTTAATCCGCCAAGTTCGCCCGATTGTTCGTAGCGATATACTGTACCAAACTCTGCTAAACGCATTGGTAGTTCGCGGTAGGAACGCAATTCGCTTTTGTAAATTTGGATATGAAAAGGGCAATTCATTGGTTTGAGGACAAAACCTTGTTCCTGACCTTCTGGGACGAATTGACTAGCTGGTGTAGATTCAGAACTTCCGTCTGGTGAAACACCACCAAACTTTGGCTGCGTATCTTCCATCAACGGAAACATATCTTCTTTGTATTTCTGCCAGTGTCCAGAAGTTTTAAATAAATCTACTCTGGCGATGTGTGGTGTTACTACGGGCAAATAACCGCGTTTTAGTTGCTCTTTTTGCAGAAAACTTTCTAAAGTGCTTCGCAATACAGTTCCTTTGGGTGTCCACAAAGGTAAGCCTGGACCTACTTCATTAGAAAAGATAAATAAGCCTAATTCTTTACCTAGTTTCCGATGATCGCGCTTTAGTGCTTCTTCTTTGCGCCGCTTGTACTCTGCTAGTTGTTCGGGAGTTTCCCAAGCTGTACCATAAATACGCTGCAACTGCGCTTTGGTTTCATCTCCGCGCCAGTACGCGCCAGCGACGCTTTCAAGTTCAATCGCTTTTGGGTGCAAATCGCTAGTATTTTCTACGTGCGGACCCGCGCACAAGTCCCACCATTCCTGTCCCAAGTGGTAAATTGTAATCGGCTCAGTAATGCCCTCTAATATCTCTAGTTTGTAAGGCTCGTTAAGCTCTTTGATGCGGCTATTTGCTTCTTCCCGGTTTACTTCTTCGCGAATTACAGGCAACTTGCGATTAATAATTTTCACCATCTCTTTTTGGATGGCTTTAAGATCCTTTTCTGTAAATGGTTCTGGGTTGTCAAAGTCGTAGTAAAACCCATTTTCAATCGAAGGTCCGATAGTCACTTGTGCCTTGGGAAATAGCTTTTGTACTGCCATCGCCATCACATGAGAAGCGGTATGGCGAATTTTTTGCAATTGGGGGGATTCGCTACTACGAGGCAAATATATTTTTTCTGGTTGTTCGGGAGATAAGGAGGCTGACATCGGCGGATTTATTTTGTTTGGCTAGGACTTCGGCAGTTTTGTTTAAAGTGCGATCTGATCGTTTTAGGTGCGATCGCTCATTTATTAGCTTAGTTTAAGTACATTTACCTAAACCTTTAGACCGATTTATTAGTTTTTACTCTCTTTATTTTATCTGTCTAGCTTCTATCTATCTGTCTAAATATTGTAACTAAAGTCTCAAAACCTTAGATTGTCCCAATTTCAGCCTAAAGTGCTGTTTTAGTATTAAAGTTAGTTGCAGATTATTAAGAAACTTAAATTAAGTTAATATAGAAGGGGAAAATACTAATCTATTTTTTATTCATGCTGAACTCAAACTTGCCGGAGCCAGAATTGCTTAAGACAGTACTGAAGCCACTTTTGCAAGATTTTCAGTATTGGTTTGGGCGCAGTCTGGCATTATTGGAAACTGAGAGGATTGAATTTTTAACTTCCAAAGAGCAATCAGACTTATTAGAGCGCGTCAAGCAGGCAAAACAAGAAGTAAGCGTTGCCCAAATTATGTTTGAAGCGACTGGAGAGCAAGTTGGCATTGAAATGGCGGCACTGATGCCTTGGCATCAATTAGTAACAGAATGCTGGAAAGTAGCGATGCGCTTGCGTTTGCATAATTCTAATTGGGAAACTTGAAACCTAAATAAAATCTAAAGGCACTTAATAGTCAATTATTAAGTGTTAGATAAGTTAATAGATCTTTTGAACGACTTTTTAAACCGACTGCCTTGGAGAACAACGCAATGTTACATCTTCTTTACATTTTGGCTTTTACAATTCTTGCTTTAATCGCTGTGAGCAATTTGATCCGCAACTTGATCGTATTTAGTGTGGAGGGCGATGGCGTTTATTCTAGAGGGCAGTCTTCAAGCTACGCTCGTGGTAATTATGGCTCAGGTTCAAGAACGGCACGTTCTGTACCCCATCCAGAATTTTTGGATAGTACAGGCAAAATAATCAGAGATCCACTTTTAGTTATGCGCTCTATTGATGTTCAAGATGCTCGCGCTCATTTAGATGCGCTTTACGAAGCTTCTCCTGGCTACAATGGTGAAGTCGATAAAGAAAATTAATTAGATAAATTTATTTTTAATCTTTATAAGTTACCTATCTTGTCATGTTAGGCAAGGTAGGTTGTTTGTGTGTAGTAAAAATCAATAATTGTTTAATTCCAGTAATTAATCTTCTCTGAAAACCTTGAACTGTTCATCATCAATCCGCCCAGCTTCATAGAGAGTTTTTGTAATTTCTGAAATAGTCAAAACAGAATGAGCGCAATAGCCACTAGCTTTTAATCGCTCTTTAACGCCTTGTTCGTGATCCATAAACACGACAATATCATTAACTTTTAATCCCGCAGATTCTAGTTTTTGCGCGCCTTCAATAGCACTAGAACCGCTAATCAAAATATCATCAACGACAACCACAGTCTCGCCAGGACAAAAATTCCCCTCAATAACTTTTCGAGTTCCGTGAGCTTTGACTTCTTTGCGGGGAAAAATCATCGGGTAACTCAAACGCATTGATAAACCTGTTGCTGTAGGCAATGAACCATAAGGAATTCCCGCAATGCGATTGAACTGTAACGTTTTTAAAATATCTGCATAAGCTGTCAAAATTAACGAAAAAACCTGCGGATTAGAGATGATTTTTCGCAAATCTACATAATAAGGAAAAGTTGCCCCAGAGGCTTGCACAAATTCCCCAAACATAATGCAACCAAGATCGTAAAGTTGCAAAATTAAATCTAAATAACGGTGTTGATTTAATAAACAAACGTCCGGCAACCAAATAGAACAACTAGAAGCATTAGAAATAACTTGTTCTCTAATTTGATTGACTTCTATGCGCAAAGAATCAATCGCTACAGATTGTTTACCTGCCAACATATCTTGCGGAACGGGAATTAGTAAACTATCCCCATTGCTATTTAAACCCGCAGTTAAAATATTATTTAAATTGCCGCCTTCTGCCCAAATACTCCGCGCTAAAATAACTCGTTCCGGTGCGATCGCTCTTATTCGCGCTAAAACTTCTGGTGATGTTGTCCCAACTTCCAAACCTACTTGTTCTATAGTCCCCCAAGTTTGGGCAGATTTAACTACTTGCAAATACAAAGGAGCATCGTTATTAGGATACTGTTGCAAAGCTCTAGCACCCAGATTAGAAGTACAACACAAAACAAATACTGCTTTACCTGGATAAACTAAAAACGGCGCGACGTGATCTTGCCCAACGTAAGGACTAAGGGTAATTGCATCTACTCCCCACTGCGTAAATACCGTTCGCGCAAAAATGCTGCTGGTATTCAGGTCGCTGTGTTTAGCATCTAGAATCACTGGAATATGACTGGGGATAGCCTTTAAAGTAGTTTCGAGTAATTCTATACCTCCTGCGCCCAAAGCCTCGTAGAAGCCCAAAGTAGGCTTGTAAGCACAAACCAAATCGGCAGTTTGAGCGATGATTAATTGCAGAGAATCGGACAAATCAGCAATAACATCTTGTTTACCGCTCCTAGGCATCATTTCTAAGTTAGGATCGAGTCCCACAAATAGCAAACTTTGATTTAGGGCGATCGCAGCGTTTAACTTATCAAAAAAGTTCATGAGTAATTGGCGATAAAAAAGCTGAAAATATAACCAGATAGAAATTTTTTGAGCCTGACGAAGCTACTTTACCGGGGAGGCGCAACGACCAATTAGTAACTTTGCGATCGCCAATTAATCCGTTCGTCCGGCTGGCAACAGATCATAAAGTTAACGGCAATCAATCAGAATTTGATTGCGAATCGTCCATAGACTGAACATTTGTTGCCGAGCCGTCCATGTCGCGCTTATCTTCCACAAACCAGTTGTTTATCAAAGATTGCAACTTCATCCTTTCAATGTAGGGCCAGCCTCCTTCAGATTCAATATCTTTGAGTAAAGCATGGAATCCATGACGGCTATCAGGCAAAGACTCTTGAAAAACTCCCTCTCGAATCTCTCGGTGTAGCGCTTCTAGGCATCGCAGCAATGCTAAGAGCGCTAGACTATCGCCTTGGCAGCCTTGAGCTAAAGCTTGGATATCTGTAGCAATAGTTTGTAGTTTTGACCCAATATCCGTACTTTTATTCATTAAAATTCCTCGCTCGCTCCTCCATTAAATACTTTGCATCTCAATAAAATTTATGACTTTGTGCCTCAAAGCCGTAGATTATCTAAATGCTCCCAAAGTAAACGTAACATCCCCGTGTAAAATTCTGTATTGGGGTCTGAAGCGAACCATTCTGCAAACTATGACGCTTGAGCTAAATTAATGCTCTTTCAAAAGCTGCCCACAATGGTAATTGCAGGAGATGTAGTTTAAACCACTGCCAAGGTTGCCTCTAGAGCAATTACAGGCAAGGGAAACTAGATCTAAAGAGCGTCTTGCTACGACGGTAGAAAACGCATCTTCGTAATGAGGCATCCAATATTAGCCCAAATTCAATTGTATTATTAGGGCTATCCGGTTAAATATGGAGTTTATAACACATTGAGGTTAACCATGAGGTATCGCGCTTTAATTATTGCCTTCTTAGCAGTCTTTTTAGGGTTAATAACTGCTTGTAGTGATGCTACTATGGCATCGGAAAGTCGAGACGTACTTACCTACGACCAAATTAGAGGTACAGGTCTTGCAAATAAATGTCCGCAGATGGCAGAGACTACTCGCGGTTCCATTGCCCTCGACCCAAATCAGTCTTATAAACTTACGGAACTGTGCTTAGAACCCACAACTTTCTTTATTAAAGAAGAACCTGTTAACAAACGTCAAAAAGCGGAATTTATTGCTGGAAAATTGTTGACTCGTTACACCTCCACCATTGACCAAGTACAAGGCAAACTAAAATTAAACGACGATCGCAGTTTGACTTTTGTCGAAGAAGATGGTCTTGATTTCCAAGCTATTACCGTTCAATTGCCCGGCGGCGAACGAGTACCGTTCTTGTTTACTATTAAAGGTTTAGTTGCCCAGTCTCAACCTGGTTTAACTAGCATCAACACCTCTACAGATTTTGAAGGCAAGTTTAAGGTTCCTTCTTACCGAGGTTCGGCATTTCTCGATCCCAAGGGTCGTGGTGTAACCGCAGGTTACGACAACGCAGTAGCTCTACCTTCTAGCGCCGATGACGAAGAACTTACTCGTGCCAACATGAAGCAGGCTGATGTCGGAGAAGGTAATATTTCTTTGCAAATTGCCAAAGTAGACAGCAATACTGGAGAAATTGCTGGAACTTTCGAGAGCGAACAGCCTTCGGATACTGATTTAGGAGCCGCCGAAGCCAAAGAAGTCAAAATTCGCGGTCTATTTTTCGCTCGGATTGATACTTCCGCAATCTAAACAGTGATCGCGTGAAGTGCAGCATTATATAAATGACAATGTAGGAATTAAGAAACCTATTTTGCAATAGAAAGGGCTAAATGCCCTTTTTTTTTATAATAATTTCATGTTATCAGTCAGAAAAATGCGATCGCGTACTTTAACCTAGTAATTTTCCCTAGAATCAAGGCAAATTGCGCCAAACTTCCGTGGAATTTCGGTAGCAGGACTTGCGATAAAATTAATATTCTTAGTTTTGAAACTGTTGAAGACACAATCTAAATAGTTCGCTTAACTGCGAGTAGTGACTAAGTCTTCCCCAACTGCTTCTTAATTCACTTTTCGCTATACATACTGCTGTAATTTGCCTGCCTGTTCAGTTCAACGTAAATAAGTTCCAAATTTAAGTAGCCAAGAAAAAATATGGTGTTAACATATACCGGAAGCAATAATGAAGTGAAGCAAGAGAGCGCGACTCTGCTACGAGAATATCAGCAGTCACCATCTGCAAAAATTCGCAACGAAATTGTCACGCTAAACTATGGATTGGTAAGAAAAGAAGCTTATTACTGGACTAATCAGTGTACGGAAAGCTATGACGACTTGCAGCAAGTCGGCTGTCTAGGTTTAATTCGAGCCATCGAAAAATTTGAATTATCTAAAGGTATCGCGTTTAGTTCCTTTGCCATACCTTATATTCGCGGTGAAATTCAACACTATCTCCGTGATAAAGGAGTTATGGTCAGAATTCCTCGGCGCTGGCTGGCATTACAGCAGCAAGCCGTGGGCGTGACGCGCCAACTACAACAAAAGTACAATCGCCAACCCACAGATTTTGAAATTGCTACTGCTCTAGAAATTACTATTACCCAATGGCAAGAAGTCAAACTTGCTTGGACTAATCGCTCCCCAATAAGTTTAGACACTCCAGCCCAAGACGGCGATGAAGACTCCGCCTTATTGGGCGATACAGTCCCCGATGGACAGTACAGCAGTTTCCAACTAGCCCAAGAAGATCGTATTCGTCTCCAAGAAGCTTTAGTTCAACTAGAACAAAGAACTCATGAAATTTTAAAATTTGTATTTTTATACGACTTAACGCAAAGAGAAGTAGCAGAACATTTAGGTATTAGTGTTGTAACCGTATCCCGTCGCGTTAAGCAAGGACTAGCTTCGTTGAAGAAATTGATGATTGTCCCCGAAGATTAGTCTCTTAAAAATTACTACTAATTGCATAATAGCCGCCGTAAACTTGACATTTTAGAGAGAATTGCTAATATGCGAGTAATTCACCAGTACGTTACCAAAAATAGGTTTGAGGAGTTTTACAATAATTAGAAAAATACCTAGTTTTTACTTTTGAGCGGTAATTTCACTGATTAACAATTTCTTATTTTAACTAAGGCTTAAGTTATTTAAAACCGGCAAAAATTGTAGATTAAATAAAGTTTAGTCAGTTGCAATTCAGTTACAGATCTAATGACAAAAGTAAGTTTTAGTTTACAATAATCGTGCTAGATGTAATAGTCATGTTGCTTGTATAAAAACGGTGAAATAATTGTTTTAATATGAGGACAGTTATTTATCTTGTCATTTATTAAAACTATTTAGTGAAGTCATGCGCCAAATCACAACAACAGCATTTTTAGGAATCCTGGCTTTAACGATAACCGGGTGTCCATCGTCCGACACTCCGCAAAGCACTAATCCCACATCTTTGCCCTCCACACCACCGGTGGCAGTGTCGCCATCGCCCGTAGTCAAACCACCCTTAATTGCCCAAAACCCTACTAATCCAGCCTATTTAGCGCCAGGATTAATTCAACCGACTAATGCAAATCAGCGCACTAAGCAAGTCGCAAAAGGCAACCGCGATCCTTTTGCAGCATTATTTGTACCTATACCTGCACCCTTAATTAGCTCCGGCAATACTCCCAATAATAGTGCGTCAGCGCCTAGCCAAGCGCCCCAAGGCTCTAGTGCGCCTACCGTTTCCTCTAGGCAAACTACCCGAACTACTAAAACGCAAACATCTTCTAGAACTGTAAATAATCGGCAGTCAAGCCCTAATTCGGTAGCTATTAATAATCCCAGGACTGTTTCAAATCGCAGCAGTTCAAGTACCCAAACAGAGACATCAACTCAAAATCCCTCATCATCGCCTAATACGACGCTGCCAAATAATATTTTACAACCCTCCATGCCGCCAGCAATGCCAGAACCAGAATTGGCGCAAAACGTCACGGTTATGGGTGTAATTCAAATCGGCGAACAAACTCAAGCAATTGTTCAAGTACCTAATGAAGCAACAAGTCGATACGTCCGAGTCGGACAAAGT